>JAEEGK010002158.1_pt1 | contig 49157 bp, 77 predicted proteins | sample 8958771 | NCBI WGS metagenome assembly JAEEGK01 (sample SAMN16246547, study PRJNA631951) | gut metagenome | biome: gut microbiome; feature: rumen; material: SC-attached | host: Bos | place: Iran: Karaj | collected 2018-10 | reverse complement strand
AGGTAAATTCCCAATGGAAAGATTACAGGACGTACACCCGAGCACTCTTAAAGCATTCGTTACAGACTTGCTTGGTTATAAAAAAGGTAGCGTAGCAAGAGTAACAGAGGAGGAAGTTCCTCCAGAATTGCACGTATACATCAAAAATACCGTAACGGTAAAATAACAAATCAAAGGAGACAACTATGTCAAAATTAACAGAATTAGCAGGACAGGGAATTGATCAGATTACAGACGTAAAAACAATGTATCTGAAACTCGCACAGGACATCACAGATGAAACAAAGAAAGCCAAACCAAATTACATTCCAGGGCTTGAAGCAGGAATGTTCTTCTGCCCTGTGACAAAGAAAATCTACGGTCCAACTGTAGATGTTATCGTTCTTGCTACACGCAAGGCTTATTTCTTGTTGGATGACGACGGAGAATTCAAAGGTGCTGAAGACCGTATTCAGCCGTCTTGGAAACGTGACGTTGCTGGCTCTCTTCGTACTGAAGAGGGCTACAAAGCAATCGTAACTTACAGTTTCTTGGTTGTTACACCAGATGACCTTGAACACAAGATGGTGCTCACACTCAAGAATTCTGACGTTCCTGCTGCAAAAGACTGGAACACTCTCATCAAGGAACTTCGTTTGGACAACGGCGCACCTTGTCCAATCTTTGGCGGTGTTTGGACTTTGAGCGCAAACTTCCGTGAAGGAAAGAAAGGTTCTTGGTATGGCATTTCAACAGGAAAAGGTAGCAGCATCAAGTTCAAGGAATTCATCAACGATGACCTTGTAGACGATATTGCTGCTGCAAGCAAACTCGCTATTGAAACTTCCACAACTGCTGTTGCCGCTCTTCCAGAAGGAAATGCTGAGTCTGGTGAAGACGACCTCTAATTAAAAATCTACCGTTTAATAGGCGGTGTGCAATAGCGCACCGCCTTATTTATCTATTGGAGTAAATATGACCCTGAACACTGTAAGTACATTTACTGAATTATTTTCTGGCAATCGAAACGCCTATGGACAGTTCATTCCTGGCGATAAGGCAGAACAAGGACAAAAGCAAGAAGGCACAAGTAGTACAGTTCGTGCCTTAGTTACAGAGTCTGTTTATCGTGACCATTTGGCTGGTCATAAAGGCTTAGGTATTTGCCCTGTAAATGAAGAAGGCAAATGTCGTTTTACCGTTATTGATGTCGACGTATATAACGGTTCTCAAGATGATTTAATCTCTTCTATCTATGAACATAATTTCCCTCTTATACCGTTCAAGAGTAAGAGCGGTGGCTGGCATTTATATACATTTTATGATAAGTTTATTCCTGCAAAAGAGACACGTAAAAATGCTAATTTCTTGCGTACATTATTAGGACTTCCTGCTAATACAGAAGTATTTCCTAAACAGGATATAGTGCCTAAGGGAGGAACAGGCAACTGGATTAATCTACCGTATTTCGGTGGTGACGGTAGTCCACGTGCTTATATTGATGCAGAAGGCAACCCTGTAGAAAACGTAGATGTTGCCGTTGCTAACATTTCTAACCGAGTAATTGATATCGAAACATTCAATGCTTGGAAAGAGAGTTTACCACTCAATGACGCACCACCTTGTTTGCAGAGTTTATATCTGCGTCACGATGTTCACGACCGTAATAATTACTTGTTTAGTCTTGGATGCTACTTCAAAGCAAAGTACGCAGAGGATTATGAACAGTACGTACTTGAAGCAAATGAACGCTTGCTCAAACCACTCTCTGAGAAAGAAATTCAACAGACTGTATTTAGTAGTCTTAATAAGCATACATATAGTTATCGTTGTAATGAAAGTCCACTGTGTTCTGTATGTAATAAAAAGGAATGTTCAACACGCACATATAAAGTAGGTGATGAAGTAAGTCCTTTGAATTACGAACAACTGATACAGTACAATTGTGACCCACCATACTACGATTGGACAATCAATGGTAAAGTGTTGCGCTTTAATAGTGAGGCAGAAATTATTCAACAAGAGAAGTTCATAGAACTCTGTATGCGTCATTTAAGTATTCTGCCTAATAAGATTAAACGAGATGCCTGGACTGCTATTGTGAATGAGGCACTCAAGAATAAGCAAGTCAAAGAAGTAGAGTACGATACAAGTAGTCCACTTGCTGTAATGCAAGAAAGTTTGAAACAGTTCTTACTGTCGGCTAAACTTGGCGATAACCTCGACGATAGTATTGGATTAGGCAGACCATATTTGTCTTTTGATGCGCAGACAATTGTCGTAACAATGAAAGACTTATATATCTATGCGTCAAATGCTACTAAATTAAAGTTCAGTAACAGAGACATCGCTAACTGGCTCTACAGCATAAATGCCCGCACTAGTACTCGCAAAGTACAACTGACCTCAATGCGTGTCTGGGTGATTGATGTTATGTCTTTATTCGAGGAACCTGCAGATGCTCACGAATGGATACATAAGCAGATGGAGTCAAATACCGTAGGTGCTAATGGTCAGTTTAAGAGCGCAGAAGAAATAGCAAAAGAAGCACTTAGTTCACAGATGGAGGATGATCTTTAATGCCTAGAGTTACAATGATATATGGTGGTCCTGGCACAGGAAAGACTCACGCTTTACTTGACGAATTGGCATTAAGACTTAAAAGCGTTTCCGCAAGGGAAATTGCTTATGTATCATATACACGTCAAGGTACATATCAAGGTGTGGACTTGGCAAAAGATCAGTTCGATTTGACTGAGGCAGATTGTTGTTACTTTAAGACGCTGCATAGTTTAGCCTATCATTCTCTTGAAAATGTAAGTAGCGATTCTTTAGTAACGCTTAATGACCTACGCCCTATAATTACTAAATTAGGGCTAAATAAAGGGCAGTTTAGCGCTATAGAGCGTGAAATAGGTATAGCTAAAAATAAAGGCGAGGAAAATCCTACTATACTAAATAACGGCTCCACAGCGGGACAACAGCGTCTAACTAGGGAAGTTTACGACGCCTATAAAAAACTTATAAATAAATTAGATTATACCGACCTCTTACTTTTAGTAAAAGAAAAGGCTATAAAAATCCCTGTAAAAATTGCGTTCATCGATGAGGCACAAGACCTTACAACACTTCAGTGGCAAGTAGTCTGGCAATTCTTCTTAGATGCAGATGAACTCATCGTTGCAGGTGATCCGAACCAAGCAATTTTTGAATGGGCAGGTGCAGATGTAAATTACTTTTTGAAGATGCATACAGACGAACAACGTGTTCTTGAAAAGAGTTATCGTTGTAGTCAAGCCGTATGGAATTTGGCAAAAAGCGTGTATGCGTGTATCAAAGAAAAAGCGCCTATCCCTGATAAAGGAACAGAGGAAGTAGGTTTTGCGACAGTAAGTAATACAACAGAATTACCTATTCCTTATTTATTAAGTATGGCAATGAAAGGTAGCACTTATTGTTTAGCAATGCAGAATACATACCTCGATAAGTATATAGAAACTTGTGTTACTTATGGAATAATGTATGCTGTAAAAACACTAGGACGTACTAATCATTGTGTTCGTCCTGATATACGTGCTTATTTTCACGACTTGTATGAGACAATCACTACGCCTTTACTATTTCAATATATGATAACGGATAATGCTAAGCGCCCTCGTAAAGATGACCGACGTACAAGAAAACGTAAAGAGCAATATGAAGCAGACGGCGTAATCAATTGGGACTTTAGTGACACTACCACCGTTCTGCATAATATGTTTGACTTGGTATGTAAGAAAGTACATAAGAAGGAAGAACAAGCAATTCTTATTCGCTCTATTGCGACAGGCTACATTCTTGCACCAGATTATGTATTATGTACAAATGTACATCAAGTGAAAGGCGGTGAGGCAGATTATGTACTTTTCTGCGATAATGTTGCAAGAATGTATGCAGCACAAGCCGAACGAGATGATGGCTACAGAGACTACTTGCTACGTGTTATGTACGTTGCTGTAACACGTGCAAAGAAAGGTATCTGTGTTTGGCATCGTAACGAATACCGTACAGTGGCGCCTACATATATGTTTAATAATGTAGGCTCTTTTGAAGGAATAAGTCCTTCAGTAAACTCAATTGCTGAAGACTATATAACAAAACATATTAAGGAGGACGACACAAATGTCGACACTAACAATTAAATGTGATAGTCTTAATGAGGGCTATCAGTATCTTATCAATGCTATTCGCTTAACAGGGCAGCAAAGCACAGGACGTCAACAGGGAGCAATACACGAATTGCTTGATGTAGAACTTGTACTTAGTGACCCAAGAAAGAGTGTACTGAGTTTACCTATACGTAATATGAGCAGACGCTACGCTGCTGGTGAATTGCTTTGTTATATACGTGGTACAAACAAGAAAGAAGATTTTGACTTCTACAGCAAGACTTGGGATAAACTTGCCAATCCTGACGGAACAATTAATAGCGCATACGGCTACAGAATGTTCCACCCTGTATTTGCTGGTATTTTTGAAGACAATAATGAGTCACGTTTCCATTACGCACTTACACAGTTGCTGGAAAATGCAGATACAAAGAACGCTATAATTATGATGCGGGATGACAGCGATTTGCATCCAGACCATCAGAAAGATCGATGTTGTACCCTTTGTCTTTGTTTCAGCATTCGTGACGGCAAACTCAATTGCCGCACTATTATGCGCAGTCAGGATTTATGGTTGGGCTTACCGTATGATGTTTTCTGTTTCACCAGATTGATGCAGATAATGTTGTACAACTACAACGCTGCTTGTGAAGACGGAAAAGAAGTTCAGTTGGGCACATACACACATCAGGTTCTCAATCTCCATCTGTATGAAAAGGATTGGTTGAAAGTAAAAGACTACGAACTTATCGAACTCAATCCTGAACAGGGCTATCAGTTCCCAGAGTATAATGCGAAGAGCGAAAGCGATATGCTGGCACTTCTTATTTGGGAAGAACAGGTACGTACACAGCCAAATACGCCTATTGAAACTCACGCATACAATTTACGTGAACTCAAATTGGACCCTTGGAGTGAAACTCTTGGTTCGTATATTGTCAACAAGATTGAAAATCGTGTTCCAACAGCATTTGAAATCGAGATGTTCAATCGCGCTGCAAAAGAAGCAGAATTGAGTAAATGTATTGACCGTCACGTAGGTTGTGTAATTACAACAAAAGACGGCGACGTTATTGGTCAGGGACACAATACAGTAATCAATTGTAACCAGAATTGTCACGATAAACTGCGGCGTGTATGTAATGTAAAGCACGGAGAAGTTTGTGCTATTGAAAGCATTTCACCAGAAATGCGGGAACTCGCACATACCTTGTATGTAACGTTGTACCCTTGTTTCCCTTGTATGCAGGCTATCGAAAAGACTACAATTAGTGAAGTCAAAGTAAAAGGCTTTAGCCATAAGGGCGCTACTGGTATGGCAATTCTTTACGACCCTGAATTTTTCCCTAAGGAGCAGTAAATGGCAGAACTGTGGGCACCTAATTATACCGATGTAGTCGTACTTGATATAGAAACGTACGACCCTGAACTTAATTCCCTTGGTCCTGGAGTATATCACGATCCTAGTGCGTATGTGCTTGGTTGTGGTATTTATGACAGTAAAACTAAGCACCGCAAGTATTACCCTTTACACCACAGAGATTGTAGTGAACAGGAATTGGCAAAAAGTCGTGCAGAACTTTCGGCTATACTTGCAGAACCTACAAGTAAACTCACCGCTAATGGTGGCTACGACCTTGATTGGCTTGAGAATGGCGAACATATTCCAGTCAATGGCTTTATTCACGATGTTCAAGTGGCTGAGCCATTATTGGATAGTTACAAGTTCAGTTATGCTTTGGATGCATTGGCTAAAGATTATGGTGTCCCAGGAAAGCAAACTGTAGACATAGCAAAGGCTGCGGCACAATTAGACCCTAGTCATAGGTCTTATAAAGCACCGCAGGAATTGCTATGGCTTATGGATTGTAAGACCGTAGGCGATTACTGCATAGGTGACCTTGATGCAACCTATGCAGTATTCCTTAAACAAATAGAAAGGCTTAAACAGCAGGAACTTATACATCTATACGAATGTGAGTGCGACCTTATTCGTATTCGTTTAATGATGCGTCGTAATGGTATTCGTATTGATACAGAAAGAAGAAAATCTGCGATTGCGCAAGTTCAAATGTTGGAAAATGACTTAACGAGCAAGATGTTCAGTATGTACGGTCCGTTCAATATCAATAGTAGTGCGCAACTTGCTCCTATACTTATTGAAGAAGGCATTAGATTACCTAAAACTGCCACAGGCAAATATAGTGTCACAAAAGATATTCTTGAAAAGAACGCTAATAAAAGCGAATTTTGTCGAGAACTCAAGCGTTGCCGTGCACTCAATAAACTCCGTACAACATTCTTGGAGAAATCCTTAGATGAACATTTATGTCCCGACGGAAGACTTCACGGCGAATTCTTTCCACTTAAGAAAGATGACGCAGGAACAATCACTGGACGTTGGTCAGCAGCAAATCCTAACTTGCAGCAAATCCCTCGTAATGACGAAGAACTTGGAGCACTAGTACGTGGTTTATTCCTTCCAGATGAAGGATGTTGGTATGGGCATACAGACTATTCACAGATTGAATATCGTGTATTTAGTCATTATGCTAGAGGTTGGCGTGACGGCGATAAACTTGATTTGCTGGCTCAAAAGATGCGAACTGACTTTGTGGCTAATCCTCATATGGATTACCATCAGTATGTTATTGACCTTGTAAAGCAGTTTACAGGCGTAACCTTGAGTAGACCTACGGCTAAACGTGTAAACTTTGGTACGTTATATTTTATGGGTGTAGCAAGTTTGAGCAATAAGTTTAATATTCCATATGCTGAGGCAGAAGAAGTATTTACTGCATTATTCACCGCCCTTCCATTTATTGAAAGTACACGCAGTAGAGTAGTAAATAGCGCTAGGCGTAAAGGTTACGTCAAGACATTCTGTGGACGTAGACAACGTCTTGGACCACCGCATTTTGCTAAAGGCGAATTCATTAAGTTCCCTGATGGCACACACTTCATAGGCGCCAACGAAGACGGAGAAAAGTGCTATCCTGTATTCAATTATCTTATTCAAGGTACAGCAGCAGATATTATGAAATTCAGCCTTGTAGAGTGTTACAAAGAAGGAATCTACGATGTACTTAAACTTCATCTGCTTGTTCACGATGAAACAGGAACTTCTATCCCTAAGACTATCGAAGGAATTGAGGCATATCGTGCGCAACAAGATGTCCTCAGTAATACGATAAAACTCAAAGTACCAATTCTCGCCGAGGCAGACTATGGTCCAAATTGGGGAGAACAGATTGAAGGCAAAGAATGTGATATCTACGCTAAAATGCGTGAGGAGATCGGAGTATGATTAAACTTATTTCTCAAGCGAAAAACTTTAGAGCACAATGTAGCAGTTGTATGAGCCCTGTTGACTGCTATGAAATTGTGATGAATACAGAATATGGTTCTTTCCCTATTGCGTTTACTGTTTGCAAAGATTGCTTGAAAGAGTTACAAAAACAAATAAAGGAGCAAATAGATGATTGACATTCGAGAAGATGGTACACTTCGCAATTGTAATAGTTGCGGACAAATCGCTAATTACTTAACACAAATTGTTGTGTACAGAGAACAGAATGCTCCTGCTATGTACATCACTTTGTGTGATGCGTGCCGAACTAGATTAATGACTTTATTGTCATTTAGGAGAAATAAAGATGCAGCAGAACAATAAACTCGAACAAGAACTTGTAAACTACTTTATTGATAAAATAAAGCGTTGCGCCAGAGCGGAAAGTATTCCTTGTGACTTCATACAGATAGAAACTGGCGCAACGTCAATCGGCGTTCCTGATGCTTTAATGTTCATAGGAAATCTCACATTTTGGATTGAATTCAAAAGAATGAGAGTTCTTAATAACGCCATAGGTGTTATGAATAAGGCAAAGAACATTGCAGGAAGATTGAAGTTTCAGCCAGGACAATTGCGAATGCTGCATCGCTTAAACGATCATAGCGAAAAGGTATTTGTCTGTGCTATAACAGAAAGTCAAGACGCTATGTTTATTCATCCAGATAAACTTCCTTTAGAAGGAGGGTCAGATACTAAGTGTCCAAAAGATTGTGTTCTATACGACTATCCTAGCATTTGGGAAGGATTGAAGATATTCTTAACTGAGGAGTTCCACGTATGAGAAAATCGGATGAACATAAAGACCAAGAACATTACGTATTAGCGGAGCGTGCCTTACATTTATTTTGTGACCTTTGTGTTAGTCGAGAAGGACAATGTAGGCATAAATATGAGATTGAGATTACTCCTGATACTAAGCCTTGTTGGACTGCAAGGCAAGTGTATAAGGCATTCAAAAAGATTTTTGATAAGTATGATAAGTAAGGAGTTTCACGTATGAGTAAAGATCTAAAAAGACGTTTTGCTGAACTCGAACACATACGTCTTAAGCGAGAACGAGCAATAAACCAACGTGTATTTCGTACTTTTATTTTGAGTTGCTATGGTTTGTCTGACCCTAAGGATTTGCCAGAAGAATGCAAAAAGTGTTCAAACTTTTATTGTACATTTTGTTGTAAGTGTCGTCACTTAACTAAGAAGGCTACAGATGGGGATTGTTATGTATCTAACGAACAATACACAGACAACTATAAAGCCTATGAAAAGTTTTGCAATGCTGTTATTCGGGAGCACAGTGACTTAGCGACAAAAATCGAGAACACACCAAATATTGAAACTGAAATTATGCAAGGAGATTGGGTAGTACGTGGAGAGGGACCGCTATGATGTATCAATGATTAAGTACTGTATATACTACAAAATTAAGGAGAAGTAAAATGAGCAAGGGTGAAGCAATTGGGGTAGTAATCGGCGCAGTCTTAGGATTGCTTATCTGTTTAGTCGCTTATTATTGGGATAAGGAGAATAAGGAATGACTAAAGAAGACCTTGAAAGAGAAGCAAGAATAAATCTTAAAAGACGATTTGGTGAGTTTTTCCCACAACTTACAATATCTTATGTTATGGGTGCAGAGCCAAGAGAAAAGCGGATAGAAGAACTTCAAGCACAGATTGAGAAAATGAAAAGGTGTGAAATCTGTAAACATTACCCAGAGGGAAGTTGTGAATATCAATACTATTCACAACAAGTCTGTAAGGAAAACGGAATGAAACTGTTTGAACTAAAGGAGATAAAAGAAAAATGATTAAAGAAGAACTTGAAAGAGAAGCAGAGTTTGTGACTAAAGGGTGGAAAGAGCAAAAGAATTGTATTCAAGCCTATCTCGCAGGGGCAAAGCCAAGAGAAAAGCGGATAGCAGAACTTGAAGAAAAACTAGAGCAGACAGAAAAAGACCTTGCAGATTATCAGTTCAACTATCCGACAATCAAGGAACTTGAAAAAGAAAATGCAGAACTGAAACTAAAACTTGAAGCCTTAGAAGGACAGACACCTTGGAAAGATATTAAGGACAAGAGTGAACTGATTAAGGAAAATGCAGAACTGAAAAGAGATAAAAAAGATTTAATTTTTATCAGAAATCAGAACGCAAAATGTATGTGTGAGGATAAAGAAAGACTCACCAAAGCAAAAGATATTCTTACTAAGATTTCACAAAGAATACCAAGTTTTCAAGCGAAGTCTTTCAAGGACTTAGCCTTACTAAATGCTTTATCAGAAGCAGAGCAATTCCTTAAAGATTGCGAGGAGGAGAAGTGAACGAAGAATACTTTGCGCAGATAAGAAATCTATGCAAGGCTTGTGGAGTAGCCATAGATAAAATTGCAAAGCAGTTTAATATCAATCAAACCTTAGTTGCAAAATTATTTATGGAAACTATGAAGACAATTTTAAGCGAGGTGGAGAAATGATTTTACATTGGTTTTTGGTTATCTGTCTTTGTATAATTGCGCTAGCATTTGTTGCTGTTATAGTTACTTGGTCAATTACGCGTATCTTAGAATGGTCAGATGACATTGTATATTGGTGGAAAGAATTCAAGGTAAGGAGGAAATATAAATGAGTACAGAAGAACTTGAATGGCTTAATAAAGCCATAGCCGCAATCAAAGAAGGTGTGACAAAGAAGTGCACTAAAGACAATCTTACAGTGTATCTTATTCCTAAGTCTACACCAAATGGACGAGACGTAATTCGTCTAGACATCAAACAATAACTATTGCCCTCTCCGCGAGGGCATTTCTATTGAGAGGGCTTTAAGTATTACTAATAGTATAAGCCTACATCAAAGAAAACACACGGCGAAACGTCGTGTGTTGTTTGGGTCACTTTGCTTTATAACTGTCAGGAATAACAATAACATAGTAGGCGTCAATTGAGCCATTCGCTACAGTCAAACTGTAGAACTTACTGTTATAGTCAGGAAGTACAAAATGCGTTGTAGTTGTTTCGCCGTCTTTCTTCGCGTAGCGAATATAATACGGACGTTTGTCTTTCTTGCTTAGACGATGTGTCTTCAAGGTAGAGATACCTTCAATACCTGTTAGATACTCAAGAACTTTATCTCTATCGAAAACGAAGAATGCTTCTTTGAGATGTGTTGTTGGATTATCATCTACGTAATCAACAAGTTTATTGTCAATGCAGTAGCGAGCGGAACGCAATACATCAATAGGTTTCTTGATGATGCGTTCCGCAATTTCACACAATGTGAAGAACAGACAACCTTCTTTGCCTAAACAAAATGCCATATCTTGTATGGCAGGAATGTCTGTTAAGTACGTCATTTCTTCTTTGCCACCTTTGCAACTTCTGTGACAACAAAGATCACAAGAATATCAGCAACAAATGGCTGAACGAGATTACATACTGTGTTTACCTGAACAATGTATTCAGGAGCAAAGTATTCCACCAACAGCGATGTAGCAGTACACGCTACACCTACAAGACCTACGATAAGAGCATAAAGTTTTTTACTCATCGTCATCCTCCTTTGAGTAATGTTTATTTTTGACGAGAGCATCAGAGATGGCAATGCCAACCTTCTGTCCTGCGTTCATTCCAAGATACATCATACTTACATAAAAGAAACTATCAAGAGTCTTTTCTGCAAGTGTACTATCTTTACTGATAAACATATACACTACGGTTCCCGCAGTAAGTAAAAGCCAAACCAGCCAAACTACAAACTTACGACTAGACAGTTTATTGTCCATCTGTGTCTTTTCTTCACTCATTCGTGTCTCCTTTGTTGTATAATTCTTTATCAATATTGTATTCTGCCTCAAGTGCGTCAATCAGAACAAAATACGCATCCAATGATTTGAAGTATTCCCCATTAATTGCATATCTACCATCAGGAAGTTTCTCTACATCCATAGGGAACTCTGGTTTATCAGGAAACGTATACTCAGGAACCACTGTTTTTGTTACTTCTTTTATTGTTACGGTTCTGCAGCCGAATAATAGCATCATCAGCGGAACCGCTAGCAATATCAGCAAGTTTCTTATCCTTTTCATTTTGCACCTCTTTTTTGGCTTGTATAGACGCTTGAAGGGAATTATAATTCACTTCAAGGGCATTATACCTATTACGCAAATAATCGTATTCTGTGGACGTGGTTTTGTACTTTTTATAAAAGTGTTTAGCCACAAAAAATAATGCCGTACAAATACCTATAAGCCCTACTATAATGCAAATTACAATGTTATTTAGCATTGAACCCTCCCGCAAGTGCAAATACGACAATTGCTGTAACAATAGGACTAAGTACCATCAAGCAAACTTGCCACCATTTAGCATTTGCCCTTTTCTTTTCATCCAAGAGTTCTTTCACTTTGTCTTTAAGCAAAGCGTAATCTTCAATCTTGTCGTTCTGCTTATTGATAGCAGACTCAAGTTCTGCTATCTTCTGTTCCTGAATAGCAGTCTGTGTCATCAATACTTGAAGGTCCACAAGTTTCTTATCAATGGCATCCAGACGGAACAGTATAAGTTCATTTTTATTAGTGGGTCTTGTGTTGTTCATATACCCTCTTTGTGCATTTTCGTCCATTTTACACCTCACTAAAAATTGCTGTGATTTCACCGCTTTCTGTAGGTGTACAGACAAAGGTCGCATCATTGCTGAGTACCTCGCCGTTTTCATTTGTCCAACTTTCAAACTTGTAAGCAGGGTCGGTAACAATTGCGTAAAGCGTTACAGAGTCTCCTTCTTCCACCTGTACAGTTCCTGTAGGGCGTACGACACAACTGTCAGGAACAGCACTACTGTCTGCCATTTCAGTGTTCAATGAAATGTTGTATATAGTAGGACCAACTTTAGCACGGAACTTTGCTATAAGTTCAACAGTTTCTCCAGAAGTGCTGACTTCTGGAACAGTGAACGCAAAATTAGCGTCTGTGCTAATTCGCAAGCCTGAAGAATTGTACCAACCTACAAATTCAACTGTAGGATCAGATGCTGTATCAATAGCATACAGCATAACAACATCTCCTGGATTGCGTTCAATAGCGGGATAAGGGCGAACAGTTACTGTGTCAGGGAGTGTTTCACCTTGCTCTTCACGTTCCGCACGACAGAACACAACTGCAATAGGCTTAGGTTCTGGTGGGTCAGGAATTTGTATTCCAGTGATTTTACGCTGAAGCAACATAGGTTCTTCGCTCTTAATCTGCGCAAATTCCTGCACAGCAGTTTGTAGATTTTCTGCATTCACCGATAACTGTGAAAGGTCTTCGTAGTTTGCTACATATACGTTTGTCTTTGGCATATCAACCTCGCTTATTTTATTCTTCCGCTTTTAGCGTAGTTTGTAAGGGCTTGTAGAGAAATTTTTTATAGAACCACTGAAAGTGTCTTTGTGTATGATACACTTTCTTACTTCCTGCATAAACGTCAACGGCTAATAAATCTGGATGTAAATCCTTCTTTTTACCGATAACATAGGACTCGGTAGTAAAGACCTCAATTGTGTCTTTTACTGTTTTTATTTTTACTGTAACCATATTGTTTCCTTGCGCTTTTTATGCTGTGCGCTCCCAGCAATACTTTACGATATACGGAGGCATATTGTTATGTGCACTTGCATTTCCAGCTGTAGTGCCATTGCCTCCTGTAAGAGTGTTTGAACCAGTAGCAGTGAATTTATGGTTATGGTTCCCAGTACAAGGTCCGGATACTGTTAAAGAAGTATCTTTCGCAATTTGTTTACCAGCCGATTGGTTTGTAGTCCATGCGTAAGATGGAATTTGTACTGATGAGTTTGTAAGGTATCTCATTTTTCCGTAATGTGATGGATCGTTTGCTGTGCTGTAATCTTCACCGCCATCAGGAGCTCCGGCATTAGTGATTACCGACGTATTTGCTTCATGCCCATGAGAACCTGTCCATGAGAATGACTCATGTGCTGACTGATTTTTTGATGTTGCCTCTGTCCCTTCAAATGTATGTGTATGACATGGCATCTGCGCGGTAGTCAAAGTTACTGTGGCAGCACCGCCTGTCGCATTTACTGTAGAGTAGGTGTCTCCCTGTGCAAGGATAAATCTGTCTTTTATCTGTACCCAAGTTGTGCCAGGATACTGATTATTTGGATTAAAGTTTGCATTGCTAGTCCAAACAAGGTGACCCACAGGAAGAAACAAATCGATTAAATCGGGGTTCATATTCTTCCATATACTTCCATCATAGAGAACTCTGTCGCCCACATAAAACCGCTGAGTACCAGAACCTAAGTCACGAATTCCTGCTACATCAACATAATACATATCACCTTTAGTTCCTGTACCATCTGCAAGAGCAGGTGTATTAGTAGACGCATTCCAATAGCCTTTGAATTCTACTGCAGACTCTGGAAGTTGCGAGTAAGGTACACGTCCATTTAAGTCCAATGTCGCTACGCCATTAGGCGATCCTCGTCCAGCATCGTGAATTTCATACTGTTGACCATTAGCATTCCAATGATCAATATAATTTTCTGACATATGTATTCTCCTTAATCTGTTATCTGATATAAAGTATGCCCAACTACACGTAACTTACTGATTGGAACAGTTAAGTATACTGTATGTTCACTTGAAACAAGTTCTGTCACCCAATCAGGATCACGTAAAAGCAACAAACGTGCATACAATGTGTGATTGAATATAAACTCAGTCAAAGGTTGTAAGGCGATAGGTGTGAGTCTAGGTAAAGCATTAAATACACTATCTAGAACTTGCTGAAAGAAAGGGACATACGCCGAATACTGTTCGTCAATAGTTACCTTTATGTCTCCATTTTGTTGTAACTCTAACAAATATGTTCCGTCTTGTAGAACATTTTCAAGCATTCTGCCTAAGTCTCGCAAACTGTAGGAATTGCGCAAACCTGATGTATTCGCTAATACTAAACGATACAAGTCATCGTCGGCAAGCACAACTTCTTCGTCTATAACAGCATAAGGTCTAGGCACATTAAATAATTCACCTAGCCAATTTAACTCTTGCGTGGTCGCTGTTGCAATAGAGAATGTGTCACGATGATCAATAAGAGTCTTGCCCTCATTCAACATACAATGATGGGCACGTAGTAGACTATCTATTACTGGACCATTAAGTTGTCTAGCAATCATACTTTTGTATTCACAACTCATTATGTATTCTCCACAATAATACTTTCTCTTGTAAACACACCTATTTGTAGTGCAGTGAACGCCGTAATTTCTGAATAAGTAACATTATCCATACTTACTTTTGCTGTGATAATCTTCTCTACATAAGATGTTGCTTCTTCCAACCAAGCACAGATTTGTTGAGAAGTAACTTGCTCACCTACATCTAGAGAATTTATATGACTCATTAGTACATCTTTAATATGTTCAGTGTACGTAACGTCCCCAATAATTGCTTGCACACTTACTTTTATATAGAACAACTTATCTTCACACACAGAATAGTAAGCCGTAAATCCTCCTGCTCCAAGAACAGTGCTAGACTGTAAAGAGCCAGAAATTTGTTGTGTAGCAACATTCAAGTATCTAATGTATACTTCTGCAAGTAGATTGTCGAGGTCTACACCTTTAATTACAATGAAGGTCTTGCGTGCGTCTAGTTGTATATTTCCAGACAATATCATAGGAACTGTAGCATCGGGGTTAAACCAAATCGAACACTTAGTAACGCCATTCAAACCTTTTATTGCTTCTTGTGCTCTGTTGATTTGATTAAATGCTTGTGTACCTTGTATAATTCTATTTCTTAATTGCGAAATAGGTTCTTCAGGTTCAAGGACAACACTAGCAGAATCAGCCATAACAGAATAAGAAGGAATAGATGGATCTGTGAAATGAAAAACAAATCCTGTATTGATTGGTGTTTGCACGTCTTTGCTTTCACAGTAAAACACTAGTGTAAGCGTTTCTCCAACAGCGACTATAACACTTTGTGCACAATACCATTTATGCTGTGAAAAGGTGTCTTCAGCATAAACAGTTGATCTGTTATACAAAACAGGGGCTCCTGTATCATTATGTACAGTAAGAGCAACAAAAGGAGAAGATCCTTCTTCACGGACAATTCCTGCCAACAAAGCCAGATTAATTACCTGTTCGTCAGAACAATTTTCAATGGCTAAACTATTGTAGGCATTACGCAAACGCTCTTGCCATTCTGTGACATTCTGTCCAAATGCCAGTGCCATCAACCAAAGAGGACTTCCTGCCAATTTAGTCAATTGTGCTGGATTACCATCTTTATCTACTACACCATATTGTGCTAGCAGATTATTTACGTTGTCTATATACTCACTAGCATTATCTTCTACGGATTTGACAAGATTTGGATCATAGTTCATTATACTTGCTCCTTTATATCAACTATAAGTTGCCCCTCATAAGAGGCATACTGAGGAATGTAGCCATATGTATCTGCAGCATTGTGCATAGCAGTAAAAATCTCACTGTTTATGTTAGCAGGACTAACTTGTCCTGTAAGAAGTTCTGCCCATTCAACACCAGTTTCTGGCAATTGTGGAATAGTTCCTTTTTGTGTGAAACTTGCTACAATAGCACGTTGTTTTATTGCAGCCGTGCCAAATAAAAGCGATAGTTGCCCATCACCTTGTACTTCAAAATCGATGATTGGTTCTGACTTATTATTCTTATAAGATTTCACATACAAATCTAATGGTGAGGTCATCTACTTCTCCTTGACAAAATCCTGTCCTGGGTCTTCTACTTCACACTTTATATTAAATGTTGTAGACGCTTGTCCTTGTTGAAAACTTATGTCAATTGCTGTTTGCGTATCTTCTTTAAGCATTATAGGTTTATTGTTTTCTTTACTATATTGCGCACCACAAGAAATGCTATAATTAGCAGGACTTACTTGCGTCCAACTGCCATATGTACAACCAACAAACGTGCATTCAAATCTATCAAAATACACACCATTGTCGCCAACTTTAGTCTTATCACTAGGTTGACTAGTGATAGTTACAGTTCCTGATTGTGTGACATCTATGCCCTCTATAGTAAACTTCAGTTTTAAGCCTTTCACGCACCATTCTTTAGCCATATACTACTCCACAGTAAGATGGTCATTTATAGTGAGTTTATCACAAGTGACATTGACTTTAAGTGGCGTCTTAATGTTTAATTCTTCGTCGGTAAGTTCAACTATCGTGGCATTGGCATTGTCTTCATTTGTCTGTACGAGAATTGCCTTCATAGTAACATTACTATATGGTTCCGCTTGTACAGATTGTTGCTCTGGTTGTTGATTGAACTTGCTTTCAAGCCAATAGTCCTGCATACTCAATACAATAGCCACGTCTCCGACTTTTGGTGCATACTTAATGACTAAGTCGTGAGTCCCAGGACGTAAGACTTCTATTCCTTGAAAAATAACAGGCTTTAAGTTACAATCAAGATAAGGCAAAGTTACATCTACACGTGTACCATCGGAATTGACTTTACTCACTGTGCCAATTAAACTAAAGCGCAAATCCTGAACAAGATACTTCAGTTTTACTTCGAAAGGAATACTCTTATTTCTCAATTGTTCGTTGTTCATACGTACATTGTGCCTTGCATTTGCATCCAATTTTCTTCGGTAGTGCTAAATGCGAATTGTATACCACCTACAGGCTTGAACAATATATTGTTACCTTCCACACCTTTAAGTAATGGTATGAGATCACCTGCAACTCGTTTTCCCGAAAGCGCAGTACCGTTTATACTAATTATAGAGTCTTGATGAATACGAGGGTCAAATAATGCTCTTACGTGTACTTGTGGACCATAACGGTATGCACTAAGTACATAATTCAACTCTAATTGTTCTTTTGACGTAATTGCGATAAAGCGATTACTAGGCAACTCCGCTACGACTAATTTATTATTTTCTACGTAATAATTAAAGGCTAAATAAATCTTATTAGTCTTGCCATCTTTAGTAGTAGGCTCTACTTCTTTTGTGATAAGCATTAAAGAGTCTAGTATAGTACATATAGGAGTATTTGTCCATTGAGCAGCAGTAGTAAGTTGATCAAATCCAGCTTGTGTTACTGCAGTCATCCGCAATTCAGGCTCATCAGAAAGAAGCAAATCCTTACTCCATTCTGGTTCTGTATTTGAAACAGCAGAATTATACGCAGAAATCACTTCTTGAAGTACTTGCTTTAATGGTTGTTCTATGGGCTTATTCTTAGCATCTACTTTGCCAATAGTAGCAGGTGTATTCATAATGTCAGGTGTTGTTCCAGCAACAAAACAATTAAAACACACTTGTCTATTTGGCGGCTGTTTGCTTTGGTCTGCAAACTGCACATGATAGAGTATATGCTTACGCAATACTTGACTAGTCTTGGCGCCACCGTAATACATTGTCACATCCAAGAATTCTGCTTGTTCTACAGGAACGCTACGTTCCAGATTAGTTATAGTGACTTTACCAGAAATCTGAAAAGTGTTACTCAGAATTGTGCCTTCTACTTTAATTTCAGGTTTCGACCCATATAAAGGAGTAGTCACTTCTGCTATAAGCACTCTGTGAGCATCGTATATTTTAACGTCAATACATCTATCAAATAAATCTGTACCTATTGCCATATCAATACTTAATGAGCAAACTACAATTTGCTATGCATTGACGTTTCAATGCATCAGATAAATCTTCCTCATACTTATATGGGGAAACAATAATATACGTAAAAGACTTAGTTCGATGCTTGTATGTGTCAAGCACAAAACGTTCTACAGAATTATCTTCACTGTCTTCCGTAATCCACCAACTTCCATCACTTAGTGTTTTACGAAGACTAAATGTAACAGTAGTTCCTCCAAACTCTACAGGAACACTTACAGCCATATCTTCATTCGTCAATAAAGATGTAAATGGTTGTGGGCAAACTACAAAATTACTGTGATCGTCATCTAAGGCAAGATCTCGTAACACGTTATCTGTAGCACCGAGTGCGTATAAATAATCAAGTTCTTCTTGAGTTTCGTCATCAATCATAACTACCTACCAAACATCTTAAGTGCTTTTCCAATAACCTTAGTTCCTGCTGTAGCATACTGTGCACTTTGTCCGAATATTCCACCAAAACTTGGTAAGTTCAAAATACTATAAGCATCTTGACCTACACCAAGTGCAATATACTCTTTAAGGTGCAAATCAATTCTGGTTGCCCATTCGGACTCAGGCTCATCAGTCAGCGTATAATTTTGCATAAGTACATCTATGATTTCTCCTTCTTTAGTAATAAACTGAAAAGGTGCTCGTGATGTACGCAAATAACGAAAATAATTCTTGATTGCCTGAACTATAAGAATAGAGTTACTAGATGTAACGTAATAATCTGCACTAGTATGTTGACGAACATTATAAGGACAAGCAATATAGCCTTCGATTTTCCACTCGCGAGGCAAAGGAGCAATATTGTCTGTAACGACTTGTGTGCCAAGTTCTCCTGCACGGAGCATTATTTGGTCACCAATATTGTTCTGTCCAATTTCTTGCTGTTTATTCGAATAAATAGGAATTCCTCTTGCTAGTCCTACGCTGCTCAGTACATCAAGGATCTTTTTCCATCCCACTTGCAGTTCGCTTACAATACTTGTAGGCAAACCAATAGTAGGGAGAGTGAATAAGGCTTTTGCGTTACTAGCGATGTCTGCCCAAGAAGAGGACTCAAATATCTGTGAACTATCCATTTACATACCTCTAGCATAGTAGTCAGCGAGATTGTCAGGTGTCATTGTTGTAGTATTGACCAATTCACCATTTTTTCTCTCTTCTATAACAATACGGAAAACCTTTTCTCCGTTTTCCTTGTCTTCCTTTACTTTAGCCGTGACTTCTTTATTCTTGTCTACACCTTCTCCGTAGAACTTATTCAAGTTATTGTGCTTAGCATTATTAAGTGCGTCTTCCATAAACTTCAAGTATTCTTTAGAGTCGATGTAACCACCCTTGTACAAAGCAGTCCACAAACCACCAAAACCACCAGAAGTAAAAGCATCAGCAAATGCATCTGAGTGTAAAACATCCAATGCAAGAGTATCAGGAGCATTATCGTACCACTTGTAATCTCCTTCTTTGCGTATCTTTTTGGCTATCTTATCTTGCGCAGCAATAAATGCTTGCATAGTCTGGTTAGCATAATTTGCTGTACCAAGTTTCATTGCTTCATACAAAAAGAGTTCACCGACAACAGCATCAGGACTTTCACCTGTTACACTCTCTTTATAGCCACCAAGAAAGGCTTTTGCTCGTTCTTCTTGGTCAAGAACAGAGCCTTCACCTACAGCGGTGAGTCCTGCTAAATCACTAAACTTACCTGTACGTGCTGCCTCTTTATAGACCTTATTGTACATCCAACGAGCACCAACATTAGAGCCTTCAAATGTGGTGGATGCACCCTTGATTGAGCGACCAGGCACAAGGGCATTCACAAGAGAAAGAATATCTTCTGCATCATTAAGAAAACCTGTACCAAGAAAATTGTATAGACCAACAGTAAACTGTTCGCCTGTCTCCTTGAATTCAGACTTAACGCGAGAAAGTCCTTCGTGAATATTTACAGAGCGTTTAAGTTTGGTGTCTAACTTTTCACCATATGTGCCTGCATCACGTGTGTCACCTTGTATCATTGGGTACATAGGATTGTAATCGACCTTATTAGCCATAAACGCAATATAGTTGGCTATAGCATCGTCAATGTAAGGACTCTTCTTTACATTATCTATAAGGTGTAGCCACTTTTGGCGTTCTTCTGAATGCTCAGGAGTAGCATACATATTCTTGTATGCTTTATACAGCATATCAGTCAAACCTTCAAAAACAGTCAAAGAAGGATTAACTGTAAGCATATTGCTTAGACTACTCTTCTGGAACCGAGGGTCTCCTACGGCATTCGCTAATTGGTAAATACTACTCCAAGTCTTATCGTCTGGGTTCTGTCCCTGCAAACGAACAACAGCCTGTTGATCTCCAATCATTTCTAAGGAATCTAACACTGTTTTGCTAGTCATTCCATATTCTTTGGCGACTTTATTATTGTCTATACGTAATAAATTCTGTCTTTGGCCAGGAGTTAAATCATATTGTATATAGTCACGAGATGTAGCAGTCTTTATTGTCTTAGTCTCTAGAGCATTCCAAGTATTTACAGCAAGGCGCAATGCTTGTACAGCAGCGTTTAACCCATTAATGAACTTGCTTGTATCAAAACCTGAAGATACATCTTTTAAGTCATTCTGTAAAAGTTTGATTTTATTACGTGCTTTATCAAAAGAGTCGTCATCTGTTGCTAATCTCATTGTAAGTAACAAGAGATCATCGCTATTGCTACCTATTGCGTCTGACATATTTATCCTCTCGTTATTACAATATACGAGAACCCTTTAAGCAATTCATAAGCATCTTCAGGTTCTCTATGGAAACATTCCAAATAATTATAGTAGACTCGTCTTAGGGGATTAATTCCTGCAGAGAGCCACATTTCTTGCGTAGACTGTTTACATCTAGCGCCAATAAGTTCGGCTAGATCTTGCGGTCCTGATGTAGGACCGCTCGATCCTCCCTCTATTCGTCCGCTTTTTGGGATGCGCTCGAAAGCGGATACAAGTTTTTTAGGAATATTCCGAATATGGCATCTACCACAAAGCGGAATACTCCTGGACGCAACTTAAAGTATTCTACATCAGAAAGTTGCATTCCTTCCGTAACCTGAAACGTTGTCAATACTTCATCATCGTGCTTGACAGTAACGCCTAAACCTTTAAGCATGTCTCTGACAAACAAAGACTTCTGTGCAAAATCTTGGGTATTGTCCAAAATCTGCACACTAGCCACAGCACCAGGTGCACGTAATTCACCAGAAGTGATTACGTGCAGACCTTTTTCATACTCTTTACTGTTTAGATAGGTTGTTATACCATCTACCGCATCATTATAAGTAATTTCCATTTAGGACTCCTTACGACCACTTAGGGTAGTCTGCGTCATTATATGTTGCGTATGTAAGTTTTACATCGTAACTTGGCAAGTCATTTCCTGCATACTGTAATGGAGGACAATCCTGAACACAAACTTTCTGGAAAACAATCTTCTTGTCTTCGCCATTTCGTGTCCAAGAAACAGTAAGTTTTCCACCTACACTATCTCCCTGACTACGAATGAAGTCAGCAACAGCAACAAGGTCTCCTCCAGGAATACCAGCAGCAGTACGAGTACAAGCAATAGACATTGTACCAGACTTATTGCTGTTAGTGAGAGTCATTGTGTCCCCATTAAGCATAGGAATGAGTTTTGCGTTAGCAATCATTCCTGCAGTACGAATAGCGACATCTTCAAGTTTGAAACCTGTAAGATATACACCACCTTTAAGTCCAGCATATTCACTGCCTTTAGCAGCAAGTGCTTCCAAAATAGGGTGTTCATACAAGAAGGAAATACGTCCTACGCATTCAACACCGTGAATTGCAGGTTTATTGGAACCGTCTGTACGATTACCATCCTGAATAAGTTCAATTGTTGGATCAGCCATTTACGTCTCCTTATATAGTCAGTGCACCCTGAATACGAACCTTTCGGTCGTTATCTACGTACACTCCTGACCAAGCATCAGGAATAACAATTGTCTGACGATCACCCATAGTCTGTGCAACAGCCCAACTTGGAGCAGTAATTGCGTAATTACGAATTCTTCCAAGTGAAACAAATGGAGTAATCAAAGTATCAAGTGCAGACAAACACTTTGTATACAACAAACCATTACGATAAGTGTTCATAACAGTGATGAGTTCTGCTACACGGACTTTTGCCATATAGTTTACATAAGCAACAATCCATTCAGCAGAGAGGCAAGTATTTTTAAGTGTCCAACCGCCGTAGCAAGAAACCTGAGAAGTTCCATTACCCACAGTCTTAAAGTAAGCCACTTTATTGTTTTGACACCAATTGATGAATAAAGCACTTGCGTTTACAAGTAAACTTGTACTTGTACTGCGAGAAGGAAGAACGTCCTGGAAAGTACAAGCAGCACCATCTGTGCTGTTGCCAATAGATGTTCCTGTGCTGTTCATATAACCAAGTGTTCGACCCAACTGATACAATGCAGGACTGTAGCCTACAGTAATATCTCCACCTTTCCAAGCATATTCCTCAGTAGCACCACGTGCAAAGAAACAAATTTCTACAGTAAGTGCTCCAAGTGTAGACATAAAGTCATCCACAACACTTGAAGGTGCAGCAGTAATACTTCCTACTGCATCTACAGCAAGATCTGTAATAAAACCACTGAATGCTTTATCTTTCTTAGCATCAATGATTGCCATCATAGCAGCAGTAGCATCTGTGAATTTAAGGGCACCTGTACCACTGTCGAGTTCGTACTCTGTTTCAAGATAGCACCAATAAGCATAATACTTAAACTTCTCATAAGTATCTGCTGTAATGAAATAACCCTGTGCACTAGGTGCGTAGTCAAAGAGACTTGCAAGGTTCTTCTTAATAAGAGCGACTTTATCTGCATCTGCAATCTGAAGTGCATCAATAACGTCGCTATAAGTGTCTGCTGTAATAAGCAGAGGAGATGTAGCACTACTAAGACTTGCAATAGTCTCGTTAGTTACGTACATAAACTTCCAGAAGTTTTCGCCCACTATAGAAGACACAGACACGGCTGTCTGTACGTCAACGTCCAAGTGAGCAACGGAATTCTTAAAGTCTTCCATTTAATTCTCCTTAATAGGTTCGTACTGTAAACCGCCTGTCAGAATGAGTTCTGGCATAGTTGGCAGTTCTTCTGAGATCGTAAGTGCGCAAGAAATCTTGAACACAGTTTCATAAGATAAGATTGTATTTGCTCCATCCTGAAAGTAAGGGGAACTTACTATCGTTCTGGGAGTTTCCAATAAAGTGCAATCCAATTCCTCAAGCCATTTTTCAAGGTCTGTGCGTTCATCCCAAAATAGGGTGTTAAGCATATGTTCTTCTGCGTGTTTACCAATACACTGTAAATGGAGTGTAGCAACAACATTTGCTGTGTGCACTTTACCTGTTGCTGTAGGATTGATTGTTTTCTTTTCATACAGACTTGTATAATAAGTGAAAAAGGCATCGCTATTATACATCTGTTGTGCATTTGCTAGATTGCCTTGTCGATGAACAATAAACTTCTTATTGTCTTCCCAAGCATCACCAAAAAGAGCACGAGAAAGAAGTTCCTGCATCTTTTCTGCATTTAATATCATCTGTCTTGTCCTCTACCAAATACTACTTTAGCGCTTATAGAGTTCACTAATTGTCCTGTTTCTACTAAAGGTAAATTAAATCCTTTATGGCGTATTGTACTAGGTGCATTAGGAACTACAGCACGATAATAACCACCAAAAAGCCAATTCTTAATTAACGCCGTTGCCTCTGTACATAAACGGTCGCTGTCAAAACCTATATAAATATCGGCTACATATTTAGGATTACGTGTATTTTGCTTTTTAATATAACTGCATTCGCGCATAAGTTGGCGTAAATCAGCATTCAGTACTCTTCCTGCGTCAGTAATGAAAGGGCGCGGAGGAATATGTGCGTTGCCTTCAATAAGTATAGTTGCTAATCTTTTTAAGGACATAGAACGTCCATATACATCTATATGGGAACCACTAGGTATATAGACTTTAATGGAACGCATAGGCACGTGAAATCTATATCCTGTGTCACTTAATTTATCAAAAGCAGCCTTGCAGTCTAACTTAATCTTTATTGCCATAGTTAGTCAAAAACACCTTTAACAATGTCTAATGGCTTTTCATCTGTAGTATTACCAACTACTTTATGCAGTTCAGTAATGACTAAATCTCCTTCTTTACGATAATCACTGTCGGTAAGAGATCTATATGGAGAGCCTTTATACATTAAAAAGTTACCATACAATTCAATAGGTTCTCTTGTATAAAGATAACACACATTAAATTGACTTACTACACCACTAGCACTTCCAGCACTAGCAACGTGACGGCTATAATTGTCGCGAATGTTTAGTCCTGACTCACCGTCTTGGATATAACCTTGTATTTTCCCGATAGGATTTGTGTCATACCCTGCACCAATATTTGGTGTGCACTTTACAATAGGGTATTCTTCCATCAATTCAGAAAATACTGCTAAAAAATCTCCATATACACCCATTATCCGTAAATCCCCATCATATCTGGAGCGTAACGTATGAGCATTGCTGCTTTTACTCCAAACTGATTACTTGCTAAAGCATCATAAGCCTGTGGTAGATTAAGACTTGCATAAGAAATATCTACATCACGAATACGTTTACGTGTTATAGGCATTCCACCAGAAGTCTGCATACCACCTGTAAGTCTTGTTGGATACATATCAGCAAGATACCAAGCAATCAGTAAATTCAAAACAGCAGAGCGTTTCTGGTTGCGAATACTTTCTTCACATGCACCCCACATTTCGAGTACACCACTCCACATTGCCTTAACAATGTTAGATGCCTCTGTGAATTCGTCTTCTGTTAAATTGACGAATTTAGTTTTATATGTGAAGTCTACGTATGTCAATAAAGAATAGGCAACCATACACGCCCTCCAATTTATTCCTCGATGCCTGCTGCAGCGAGTTTAGCCTTAAGAGCAGCAATTTCGTCGTCTTTAGCCTTCAAGTTGGCATCACGTTTGCCAATCTCAGCAAGTGCTTCATCCTTGAGTGCTTCTGCTTCCTGCTTTGCTTTGATAAGTTCGGTCTTGCTTGCTGCCAACTGTTCTTCAGTTGTACGCATTGAGTCGTCGATCTCATCACGAACATCCAAATCCTTACTCTTAAGTAAAGAATTGAACATTGCGTTCTTCTTAAGTTCCTTCAATTTTACGTTGTTTATAGCAACGAAATGTTTTCGTGGAAAAACGATACCAAGAATTTCGTGACTAATAAAAGAATTATTCACGATATAGTAGGTCTTCTCTTCTTCTTCTGCCATTTTAATCTCCTCAAGGCATAGGCGTATAGTCTATGCCCTATGAACTACTCTGTTCCGTCTACACCGAAACCTGAGTAAATCTTTACAGACTTACCTACAGGTGCAAATACACCTGCATAGCGTCGCAGCATACGATGCTGAGTATTGACCATTCCAGGGATAACAGGATAAACAAATTCCTTAAGTGGCATACCGCACTTAATAATTGACTGTCTTGTATCTTCTGGACCTGTACCAACTTCCGGAGCAGTGATTGTGAGATAGTCATAAGCCTGAGAGTTAAACTCTGTATTTGCATCCAACATAGGATCAGCAAAGAATTCAATTCTTGGTTCTTTGTCAGTCTCACCACGACCACCATTGTAGTTTTCATCAAATACAGCACGTGCTGACTTAGGACTGTAAGTGTCACTGTAAGGAGTAGAACAGAAGAGGTTGTAAGCATAAGTTGACATACCAATCTTGATATGATCAAACTTGTTAAAACTGTCTGAGAAGAAGTCATTAACAATGCCTGCAACTTTCTGATAGATTACAGAACCCTTTGTTGTTCCTGCACCAGCAACAATAGACTTGAGAGAACCACCAGTAATGGCTGAAACAGGATTGACCTGCATAAGACCATAAGTGTTGGTGTCTGAGTTACCGAAGTAAATCAGATAGTCTGTGAGAAGTTCGAGTACGTAGTTGGCGTACTTAATCTTCTTGGCGAGGAGTGTTCCTCCATAAGGATTGTCTCCTGCTACTGACTTAGCACCTTCAGACTCTTCAACGGTGAGTGAATATGTTACGTACATATTTACTACCTGTGAAGTCATCATACCAGCAGTAACAGTAATGTCCTTAGTCATGCTATTTTCTGGTGAACCAGCCTTTGAAGGTCCCATAGCAGAACCACCAAAGTCATCAAGCATGAGGTTCATTACTTCACACCAAGGCTTGTCGCCCTGTTCAATCTTTACGAGATCATGTGCATGACTGTAAAGAAGAGGACGTTCGAAAATGCCCTGGAAGTAGCCCTGAGACCAAGGAGCGATTGCCTGAGCCTGAACAAGGTCAGGTGCAGCATCACCGATACGATTTTCTGTAGCAACCATATCCCACTTATTTGTTCCGCTGTTCCAACGTGGCTGAAGTGTAACAGCCTTAGGGTTCTGAGCATACAGCGCTTTCAACTGTGTGCTTGCGATGAGTGAACCCATATGACTTCCGTCACCAACAAAGATACAATCTTTAGCGTGAGCAGGAGTCTGGAAATTTGGATCTGTAGCAGGTCCAATATGGAGTTCCATATCACGAAGTGCTCCTGCAATATCAGCGCTTGCGCCTTTAAGGAAGGCGTCTGCTTTGTGAGCAATCTGTTCACAAGAATGATGTGCAATAATTCTCATCTTTATCCTCCCTTAGTTCTGAACCATGACAAGCATATAAGACTTGCCAGACTCATTTGTAATTTCTTTTACTTTGGCGTGCAAATCGATGTTCGATGTTGAAGTCAAAGTAAGAGCGCCTGTAGTTGCGTCTGCATAAAGAGCAGCACCAACTGCGGCACTAAGTCCGTTAGGAACTTCAAGCCAAATGTCTCCGTGATAGAGAGCATCTGCAGGTTCACCATTAAGCAAGTGGTCTGCGTGAGCAGGACTGTACTCGTTTACAAAGTTTCTGTTGAGCAAGAAACCAGCAAAGAGTGGATTGCTTACAGGAGGTGTCTTAAGGAAAGCATTCGGTGCTGCAGCTGTAATAAACAGAGGGCTACCAAAAGGAATATCTGCTGTATTTGAGTTACTGATGTAACCACCTACAGTATGAATTCCTCCATTGTTATCGTAAGCAGGAACACCACTTCTTAACTGCTTACCATAGAATGACGGATTAAGTCCGCCAGAAAATGTTGTCTGCATAGTCTATCTACGCTCCTTCATTTTAGCAAACACGTCATCAAGATTGTTTCCCTGATTTACTGTGTTCATTGTCTGAGTAAAGATAGGCATCTGATCGCCGACCTTATTCTCAGGTTCTTTTGGTTCTTCAGGCTTAGGCTCTTCGTCCTTAGTCTGCGGATCATTTGGTTCAGCAGGCTTTTCATCTGCTGAAGCAGGCTTAGCAACTGCATCCAAGACAGCATCCAATTTGTCGCACATCTTAGTGAGAAGAGCGAGAACAGGGTCTGCTGGAGGTTCGTCCTGTGTAGGAGCCACAGGTTCCGGAGTCTTTTCAGGCTCAGGTGTAGGCTCTGGAGCAGGAGCGGCAGGTGCTGGATTGTCGATTGGCTTTGGCTCATCGACTGGTTTGTTTGGATCTTCCATACTACCATTCTCCATAATATCAGATATTGCATCTTTGTCTAAAGATGAATAGAACTCCATCAACGTGTTGAGGGCTTCCTCAGCAGTCGCGTCGTCTTCTTCTTTCAACAAAGGGATGTCCAAAATAAAACGTTCAAGTTTCTCCTTCTCTTCTGAGTCAGGAAGATCCTTGATAAGAGCAGAAAGAGTAGTCACGTGCTCTTCCATCTCTTCTGGCGTCCACGCTTTTCGATTTTTTCGTATATCTTCAAGAGTAGACAAAAAAGCATCAGTCTTATCTCCGTCAGCAACTTTCTGAGTTTTGCGTCTTGCAAACCACAGAAGACCTGATCTAATCTTCTTCATTCCTGTACCTCCATCGAGTACTTTCATTTCTTCGCCACCTCTTGCCTCAGGAACAAGAGCAATGTGATTTACTTTGGTAATCTTATCACAGACAATTTGGAATTCTTCTCCTGTAGGAGCAACGCCACCTTGCCAGTGATATTTTCCTGAATAACCAGGACTCAGTTCACTTATGTGATCCAAAATATGGTCGTCATCCAAATCGAGAGGAGCAGTAATTACTGCCTCACCTTTATGCATTCGGAGTTTAGGCACTTCTTCACAAGAACCTACTGCCATTGGGTCAAGTACACCGCCTACAGCCCATTTCTCGTGCCCACGCATAACAGGAACATCCTTAAACATAGGGATTGCTTCTTTTAAGCACTGAGCAGAACGATATACACCAAATATACGTAAGTCCTTGAATTCTCTAGGAACACTTGTAAGTCCCATTTTAGGAAGTTCGGCATAAGTGTAGTACTGAACTCCACTTCGAGCAATACGTGCATTATGACGCATTTTCTACTCCTTCAATATTCAAAGTTTCTGGAGGATTAACTTGAGGTTGTCCTTGACCACCTTCCGTATAGTGCTCAATTGCTTTTGTCTTAGGCAGAGGATCCTGCATAACACTGAAATCCCCAGGAAGTTCTACTTCACTTGCGAGACGAGCAACGAAACTTACTGCAGTCTGTAAAGGCATTCCTGCACCTACAAGAGTTGCGATAGACTGTGAATATTTCTGTGCGATGTTTGACTTTTCTGTAGGGCTAGAAATTACAGGACTATCAAAGTCAATCTGTAAAGTCTGGTATTTCTCCCAAGACTTCCATCCTTCTGGGAGTCCCCAACAAGATACAGCAATAAATGGCAGTAAGCGATTAATAGCAGGAGTAACAACTCTCTGTATCATACGAATTGTTTCAGACTGCTTTAAGAGTACATCTTCCTCTGTTTTGTTGAAGATACCATTAGGCTGCGAGAAGAAGATTACAGACTCAGGAATACCAGCCTTAGCCGACACATCCTTACGACTTGCGTCAATAATGCTGTCAAGTCCAGAATATGTTCTGTTTACTACGGCTATTTCGCCATAACTGTTGATTGCTTTAGGATTAAGCATAGACCAATTACGAAGTTGTTCTTCGTTTTCAGCCTGCCATTTCTTTGCTGCCTCAGGTCCATTCTGAGCAATAATACCGTCAAGAGGCAACTGATGTACAAGTAAAGACATCTGCTGCCAAAGAATTGGTATAGACGCCATCATAATTTCGTAGCCTTTCACAGAAGTGATATAGCCTACACTATCTGGTTCGCCCCAGCCTAACTGCTGAATTGCAGCCCAATATGGCTGTGGCTTTGGTTTAACTAAAGCAGCACGTTCACTGTTAATCTCAAGACCAGCAATTGGTACATAAAATGAGCGAGGGCGCAAATAATCTTCTGCGCAGATGTCGTAGTTAGGAATAACTACTGTATTCCATCTATCTACACTTACCCATCTACGCAAACAATTTTTAGTGAGTTTCCCTGCCTGCATCAACTGCGTAACAGTCATTGCAGTAGTCAAAGGATTGTCGTTGTATAAAATAGGGAATAACGCACTTCCTCCGTATATGTTACCATCACGGAACGTATCGTTGAGCGCCATACTAAAGCCTGTTGCTTCAGCATGTCCCTGTAAGTCTACAAGTTCCTGCTCATTGAACTGACCGCTCTTAAAACGATAGCCATTGAGCAATACACCTTTAGATTTCTTATCAATAATAATCTGGCTAATACCACCATTTGAATACAATGCTGTGACTTCACTAGGACCAATCAATAATGGGATTGTTGCTGTAGTGGCGCGGCTTGGGTCATTTATACCATTGACGCCATTCAAAGGATTGTAAAAACCATCCTTAATTACTTTATTCAAAGCATCATTACTGTAAGCCTGTGCTTCTTGATTGATGTCATCTAAGGTGCGATATTTAGTGCCATAAGCATTAATGAAGTTGTCCTTTACTGCACCATACAATTCATGCTGAATAGTAGCGATCTCATCTGTTGTATGACTGATAGGAGATGTAGGAACGCCATCTGCAGTATACTGCGTATGCTCCATCTTACTACTGAGTAATTTGAATATTTCTTTGTGATGAGGTTCGTTTTTACATCTATCAATTAACCTAGTGCAGCCACTCATTATCCCATCCTACCTACGGTACGCCATACTGCGTATTCGATTAATTCGCAAATGCGAACATTCTTAGTAATCTGACTATTCTTTTCCAGTTTACCATCTGCAAGATATGTTCTACTGTTAAGAGCCGTAACGGCAAATGTTGCTGTATTAAAACAGTAAAGACTCTTACTACGGAACAACTTATTCACTAATTTCGTTGCTTCATTTTCGCTAGGCATTACACAACCAACTGCAGGCTCTATATTGTTATCAATACATTCCTGCACAAGATTTGGTGCTACGTCTTCAGGCTTTGCCAAAGGAAACCAATAAATCTTAGTTCCTACAGCGAAATGTTCTCGTATCTTAGAAAAGTTTATACCACCCTTAAATTCAAGATCATTGAATAACACGATATTGCCCTTTATAATAGTAAGAGCAATTGTCAGTGTAGCACCAGGCTGTACAAATGTTCCAAGATACACGTCGCCTTTATAATCAATAGGTGACATCAAATTATCTACGGTGAAGTCTTCATAGACTTTACCATTGCTCTTTGTACGCATACTTACAGTATGGCTATAACGCAGAGCATCAATACAATGGTTGAACTTATCAAGCGGTTCTCGGAGGATCTCGTTTGTCTGATGATCAACCTTGTACTGATATAAACCGAATTCCTCAATTGTGTGAACACAACGAGGATGTATGATTATCTTACTGAAAGAACGCAGATAACTTATTCCGTCTTCAATACATCCTGGCCATTTCTCCGCACCAATTACATTGTATCTTCTTGATTGCATATAACTGATTGTTTCAGGACGAGCGTTATCTGCATAAATAGGATATATTGCAGTTCCTGGCACTTCATCGTAAAGTGCAGGAGTATCTTCAATATCACAGCCTACTTTCCATGCTTCATAGTCTATGTATAGTGTATTTCCTACAATGAAACTTCGAATTACTGTAGTTGGGTCATTACTAAATCCCCAGTCACCACCATAGAAGAATAAAGCATTATCAGGAGTATCAAACTCCTTTACTTCATATTTATCACGGAAAATCTGTGCTTTAGAAATACCTAAGCACTTTCCTTCCCAAACCCATAGATACTTGTCATAATCGGTTTTCTTACAATGCTCCATTTCTTTTCTAAGTTCTTCAGGGAAGAATGGATTATCGTCGTGATTAGCGTTTATGACAAGAGTATCTTCGTCAGGATTTTGTGACATCACATAAACTGGGTCACTATCCTTAAATGGGTTAAATGTGAAAATTAAAATCGAGCCTGGAGCACGGATAGTAGGAATAAGCACGTCCAAAGATTGCTGGGACATCGCCTGTGCCTCTTCTACCCAACAAATCGTGATTGCCTCCATCGACTTAATTTCATTTGTATTTTGTCGTACACCTGCAAATATGAACTCACTTCCGTTTACGCCAACTATTCGGTCACGCTGAATGTTGAATAAAGAAGATAAGCCCATACTTTCAATACAAGAAGAAAGCAATTGATGTACAGACTCCGCAATAGATTTCTGTAATTCTCGAGTACAAAGAATACGCATTGGTCGTTCAAGAGAACGAACAATGCAATAGCGTGCAACTGTGTGAGACTTTGCTGATCCTCGTCCACCGTACAATATGTTCTTTCGTTTCGGCGCGGTGAATAAAGGTTCAAAAACTTCTGGTATTTGCAGTTCTGGAAGTTCAACCATACTACTCTTCCGCAGTTACAATATCAGGATCTGTTTCCTCACAAGGTTGATTTGCTGGAACAAAAGAGATGCTAAATCCCTTTGGTGTGTCATTTCCTGACGCAAGTGTATGCTGCACTTTAGCAGTCTTAGCATAACGCTCTGGGCGAATAATTTCAAGCAGACGTTCTGTCGGTCTTGTATCCCCTTTAAGTGCGCTAAACTCACTTGCTTTATTCAATCGTTTGAGAAGTTCAAGTTCAATCTGACTCAGCGCAAACTTCTTGCGTGTCTGAAAGTCCTCGTCTTCTGCAAACTTTTCTTTCATCTCGGGAGAAACTTCAGCTGCTGTACAAGCAGTATCATAGTCCATTCCGAGTTTCAAGAACTCAATTACAACATCTTGTCGCATTCGTAATGAATCGTCTATCATTCGTTCCTCCTTTATGAAAGTATAGTATTAAGTATAGTAGTTGTCTGTATGGGTAGCCAGTTAGGTAATAGGCATTATAATAACTACGGTATATGACACCGAAGGGTTGATGGCAGATGGTGAAGTCCTTGGCTCACAACGGATGTAGTATTGTAGTGCCTATTACCTAAACGGCTACCTAATTTTATGTATAGTAATACCTTTACGGTATAGTATACTACTAAACTATAATCTAGTAAAGTAGTTTTTACAATTATTTTAATTATTTTTACACCGTAATTTAAGGCGCTTATATAGTAAAAAGTCGTTCCTATAGTATTACTAATACTTTACATGAAAATTACTACGTCATCGGCGAATTGGTAGTAGCGTAGTTTGTGTAGTATTCGTAGTTTGCGTAGTAATGGTAGTATTGACATTGCGCCGTATTATTAGTAATACTTTTCGACATTTCGCTATTGCGTGTGAACGGCGGACTATTAAGCAAACGGCTGGGCGAAAATCACTATACACAGTTATCGGGGTTACTATACATCCGCATATCAGAGCACCTCGTCTCGTCGCTACGGCGTTTCTCCCAAACGTCCACAGTGTCCCGCTGTGGAGTCGGAGGGCTCTGTAATATAATTTCATTATCACTAGCGTTTCGTCGCTCCAGCGGCACGAAAATCATGGCATATTCTCGTATAGTAGTTCGCCGTTATTCGTATAGTAATCGGATCACGCACTGGTATACTAGTATGCTAGTACCGATAGGACGCTAGTACTGATAGTATACTAATACTACTAGACGTCTACTACGCTAGAACGCTAGTACCAATAGAGCGCTAGTACTGACAGTATACTAATAGCACTAATATTCCATCGTAGCACCGTAGCGTCGGCGCGGAGCAATTCACTATACAGATCAACGGCTGATCTTACTATACACAATAATTGCTATTTTGTTTGTAAAAAGTCTTTACTTTTCTGCGAAGAAATGATACAATAGAGGGCGTAGCCCGAAGGGCGACGACCTCTAGCGCTCCGCTAGGGCGGACGCCGACGGCGCTGCAAGGAGTAAATTATGACTTTAAGAATTGGTGGAACCTACGTAAATTTTAAGGACGGAGACAAGTTGGTTTGGCAGGGACGCCTGCTCGCTACCGTAATTCACGAGCAGCGTGATGAATGCGATTGGTGGCACATCCGTTGCGAAGACGGCTGCGGACGTGACGTTTTTATCGGCTACGCCAGCGAACTTACCCAGAACCAGATTGACGATTGCGTAAATACGTTCTGGAGCGGACTTACAATTGCGCTCACCTTTAATGAGAAAATTGAAGCAGCAGCGCAGAAGACCCTGCCTATTGATATGAGCAAGGTAAACACCTAGCGCCTTTATAGAGCGCCCTACGTACTAGGGCGCTTATATGAGGGCACTACCCTCAAGGAGGAAATTATGAAAACATTAAAACAAATCAACGCCGTAATGAAGTTCTGCAACGACCGTAACGTTGCCTGCGCATTTGCTGGAAATACGTTTACCGTATACCGTGATTTTTACAATGGGGAACACAAAGACTTCCCTTTCACAACAGTGACTAAAGTAATCCGCAAAATCGAGGACTACTTAAACTAAACTCTTCCCTGGACGTTTTAAGGGCTACGCTGTAACGGCGTAGCCCTTTATTTTTACGGCTAAGGGCTAAACCGTAGCCGTAAAAACTACTATACAAATTTTTAGTAAAAACTACTATACATTCAAATATGTAGCCGTTTAGGTAATAGGCATTACTTTTACTACGACTACGGCTAAGCAGTAGCCAACTAGGGTGACTACTTTTTAGAAAGAGAAAATCTATGTAGTAAAAGTAGTTCTATTAGCCTAAATGGCTACGTCTAAAACGGCGAAACGGCGTAAAAGTACGCTATATATAGTGGCGTTACTGAAATACTAGTATACCACATACTATACGCCATATAGTATTGTAGTATTGCATATATACCGTATAGTATTATACGGCGTATAGTATATAACGGCGCTACGGCTATTATATAGTAAAAACTGAATAAATATAGATTTATACTATTTTTATATAGATTTATACTATTAAATTATTACTAATAAGTATAGACTATAATCAAGATGAAAGGGCAAGGGCGCAGCCCTAACAACCAGCGCCGAGGAGACTTATATGATACAAACAACACTTTTTACCGTAAAGGAAGGCGACTGCCCTACTTACACCGCCGACGAGCCTAACTACTCGCCATTCCAGAATCTTGAGACTAGCCGTATTCATAACGCTTGCATCGCTAGTAGGGACGCCCAGAGGGCGTATTTCGCCGTGGCTAATATTGCTCACGCTATTTGCCTCTGGTACTACCAATCTTTGAACCGTGAATCACGTGCTTTATGCTCTAAGGAGAGCGCAATTGATATGCTTATACGCTACTGTCACCGTTCACGTGAACAGGCAATTTTCAATATTGAACATAGCAAGTACACCGTAGCCACTAACCGTAAACCTTGCAACTACGGTGAAGAAATTAATCACGTTCTCTCTAACCTTATGCACGCCGAACACGGCGCAGACGGATGGGTAGATTAATCTAGTATCTTTATAAGTAGGTTGAACGCCGTTCAACCTACTATATAAGGGTATTATATAGCCCGAGGAGGAAATATGAATATTTTTAAAACACAGCGCCGTAGCGCTATTAATTGGGACTTCCAGACCGCAATTGCCACTCTGGACCGTAACGTAATGGATGACATCTTGATTAAGCAATTTTATAAACACGGCGTCAGTACCGATATTGCTTGCTGTACGCATAAGGGCGTGCCCCTTTACCTTCTACGCTGCGAAAACGGCATTTCCTACGTATGCACCAGAGCACAGGCTCTCTACTTTATCCGCCACCTCAATGAGCACGGCGTACAATTTACTCTGACCGACGACGCTGCAGCATTTAGGGTATTCCCTGCCCTTGTAAATATCCAGCATAAGGATAAGGGCGCTCAATACGGCACTCACTACGTTTCGCTCGCTAAGAGCGCCGAATATAGGGAGGCGCCTGCCGTTTTAGCGCTATAAAACGGCTGCCAAATCACTATACGGAAAACTGGTCATTTTTCTTAAGAAAATTGAACTTTTTCCGTATAGGTGCTAGTATTGCCCTAGTATTAGGAGTATAATACTAATTGTAACGTGGGTTACGGCGGTGCGCTAATAAATAGCGCTTTTATTAAGGCGTTATTTATTAGGGTATAGCCCTAAACGCCTACTTAGTAGGCTAAAATATTTTATTTATACGGTAGGTATTTACCTACTATACAAGGAGACCAACTATGGCACTTTTTGACGACGTAAAAACAAAGGACGCTGCACCAGCAGCAGGCAAGGCAGATGCAACTGTAAAGGCAAAATCAGCAAAGGCAATCGCTTGGGAAAAAGCACGTGACACAATTCTTGCATACATCGCTGACGAAAAGAACAAGGTTCCAGCAGAAGTTCTTGAGGCTGCAAAAATCTTCCGCCCTTCATACTTCGGTATTTCGGCTGGTGGTGGATTTGCTAAGAAAGAGCACCCAGCACACGTTGAAAAACTTATGCAGTTGCTCGGCGTAAAGACTTTCGAAGAAATCAAGGCTGGCGCTACATTCGACGAAATGAAGGCATTCACCACACTCAAGGTTGGACGCCGTGAAATGCACTGCATCGGAATTGACCTTATCAAGCACCCAGATGACAAGGGAGCAATCTTTATGTCATTCAACGCTGACAAGGGCGTCTACAAGATTGAAGCAATCGGCAAGGAACCAGACGGATGGACAGGCTGGAGACCTGCAGCAAAGGTTGAGGCAGACGCTGAATAATTCTGCTAATAAAGGGCTATTATATAGCCCTTTACCCTACGGCAGCGCAATTTTATCCCCTCGGGCTGCTTTATAGGTTCAATTCCTACGTAGGGTATTACGACAGTTGTGTTACCATCATATATTTACTCCTCGGGGAAGGCAGTACGTCGTATTGCCTTCCCCTTTTTATAGGCGTAAATAATAACTATTACTAATACATAACTGCCGCAGGAGTATATTATGGATGATAAACTTTTAGCACGCATTTCTAAACTTTTAGCATTGGGCAATGGCTCATCTTTTGACGGTGAGGCAGATGCATCACTTCAGAAGGCATACGCCTTAATGCAGGAACACAATATTTCTATGGCTCAAGTTGAGGGCGCCAGCCGTGAGGCACAACTCGGACCTCTTGACGAACAGGCAATTGTTGGGTTCCCTTCTAAACGTTGGGAGCAGTTGCTTATTATTGCCGTTGCTAAACTTTTTGACTGCAGGACTTTTCAATATTCCCGCCAGGACCAGCAGGGTCGCATCTGCAATACTGAGTATATTGTTGGACGTGAGGGCAATCGCATTACGGCTGTTCTTATGTATAATTGGCTGCGAGATAAACTGAGAGCGGATGCTATTGTCCGTGGCGGCAACGTGTCGGCACGTGACGCTTATTGCTTAGGTTGCGTCCGCGCCATTCGTGAGAAAGTCAATGCAATTAAAGCGTCTGAGTCTGGAACTGATGCTTGGGGAATTGTCCCTGTGGACGAAGTATCGCAGTGGATGAAGATGATGCGTCCCGAACTTGTCACCGTATCGCTGAGCGGCAACTGTCGTGACGCTGCTGCTTATGCTGCTGGTAGACAGGACGGATCGAACATCAATCTCAACAGACAGTTTGCGCAGCAGGCATTGCCTTGCGCTTAATGGAGGGATGCGAGTATGCAGTTGTGGTCTGTATTGAAAGTGAATTGCATCACGAATGCAAGTGAAATTGTATACGAGCATCTCACAAATAGAGATGCAAGTATTAGTAAGAATAAATTGCAGCGAGAAGAGAATTCGCCGTTGTACTATTATAAAGTCGCAGCCGAACCAGAGGAGGACTGATATGGCAGAGAAAACTATGTTAGACAGTTTAGCAAACGCCCTTGCGCTTGCTACTGTAATCAGCAAAAAGAAGAAACCGACTGTGCGCCGTACACGCACAGCCCGACAGGTGTTGGATAAGCACGGCAACGTGATTACTCTCTACACTGAAACTGAGACTATAACTACGGTTATTCGCTAAAGGGAGGCACGCTATGGCTAAGTTCTACGGACCCAAACCAGAGCGTGCTCCTCGCACGCATAGCCTTAAAATGCTGCTGGTATTTGTATTGCTATTGACCCTAGTAGATTTTGCCACTACGTTATTACTGACTGTTCCCTGTATCCGCAGTTTATATGCAAGGCAGAACAACGTAAATTATAGCATCTACCTACTTGAGACGGAAGTAACGGCGCTGCAGCAGCAAACTGCCGCCTTAGAAAAGGAACTACGCCTACTCAAGCAGGACCGCTTAATTTTAAGCAATATTGACCAGGGACGAGATTTTATAGTCCCTAAGGAGTAAATAGTGAAAAGAAGAAAAGGCTGGAAAGTGTCTAAGTGCACGGATATGTCTGTGTACAATGAAAAGTTGGCACGCAAGTTGCGCAAGATTTCGCTCCACGTATTGCGTATCGCAAAGCACTACGGTGTAGACTATGTCGATCTTGTTGTGATGGGAGACTATGCCTCTGCTCGGGCTAAGGAAGAGCACGGATCGACTGCGACAACAGTAGTTGATGATTATATGTTCACTGTTCAGGAGGATGAAAATGAGTAAAGATAAGAAAGAGTCAATATCAACAATGGAAGTATTTGAGGAAGCAAGAAAATACTCTCCATCTCAGCGTAAAGCATTCATCGAAGAATTAGAGTCCGACATCAAGAACTTGGCTCGCAGTATGTCAAATCTTTATAGCGAGCATACAGGTGTATTTATGATGTACGGTGTTCAGATTGAAGTGAAGTTTTCTGTATTCAACGAGTCGGTGTATGGACAGCGGCTGGGCTGTCCAGAATTTTACAATCACGTATCTGAAATGGCTAGTGGTTTGAAGGAGGTCATCAATGACAAAAGAGCGCAAACTGGCAATTGATATGTGGCTCTGGATCAGAGAGCACTACGCAGAATGGAATGACTACTTCAAGGGCTCCAGGTATGAAGACGGTTTCGTAGAAAAGATGAAGTTCCGTTTTCTTGATGCAGAGAATAATGGTGAGCATCCAGCGTGGAGAGGGACGTGTTGGTTGTGCACTTATATGCGCACGCCTGTTCCAGACTCTCCGCTAAAGTTACATACTTGTGAGCGTTGTCCTTTGAAGACTTGCTTTGACAAGGACGCTGCTTATCGTGTGTTGGACACGCATACCTATAAAGACGACATTCACGTGACAGAGGAAGTCTACCGTAACTGTTGTTCAACAATCTTAAATGCCTTAGGCTATAAAGGAGAATAAAATGGCTGAAAGTAAAGAATTCGATTTAGATGCGCTGCAATCACTGCAGTCGCTTACCCTTAGTACAAATTACGTAGAACGCTGGCAAGGCACACCTCAGTTGTTGCCTTATAATGTAAGCACCCACGCCTACAATTGCGCAATGCTTTATATGCAGTTGTGCTTTATCTGCAGAAAGAAGATAAGCGTACGATTGCTCGGCGCTTTGCTTTGTCACGACAATATGGAGTCTTTGACAGGTGATCTTCTGGCGCCTGCTAAAGACTTAGCACCAGAGTCTTGGAGCAGTATCGAAGAACAGATACAAGAGAAATGGCGAAAGGACAATAAGATTTACTATTCAATGGCTCGAATGTTCCTTCCTGTAGAAAATGATTTTACAATTCTGAGCGACGAAGATCAGCATCTGCTGAAGATTATCGATATGTTGGAATTCCTTATTCACGCTCAACAGGAATACAAGGCTGGCAATCAATCCAGTAAAGTTATGGATGGACTCAAATATGGTGGGGCAAGTCTTAAGCGTAGGATAAATGCAGCGCAGCAGGCATTCGGCAATCGTCCTGCCTTAAACGACTACATTCTGGACATTGTTACTTGCGTGCGATACTACTATAATCGCCAGTGTACAGACTTAGCCCTTAGCGCCGACTATTACGTATAGTCACTACTATACAAATAACTACTATATAAAATATAGTATATTTTCTTATTTTATATAGTAGTTTAGCCCTTTATTATTTAGTATAATTACTAATTATTTATGGAGTAGGTATGTATAATTATTTAGTAACTGACTTTGCTGCCCTTCCTGCAGCACGTAAAGCAACATTCATATTTGCCGACTTAGCCGACTTGACTAAACTAAGCGTCGACCCAAACATTACAATGCAAATAAGCACCTTCGATGAGGATTTGCCTGTTATAGCCGTAGTGCCTAGCGATAAACTTGTCCCCATGTATGAAAAGGCGCTCGGTCCTAACACCTACATTTTAGTTATGGAAGGCTCACGCCTTTCTAACTGGCAGCGCTTATTTACCTACTTAATAGAAGACGGTAAGTACGAGACAGCGATATTCGTTGAGTGGTATACTTTGCTTAGTAACGCTAAAACAGGCACGCTTTACAATATGCGCAAGAACCCTAATTACTTCTGGGACGGTGTTACTGAAGACCTGGACTATAGTGATTGGTACGCCAATATGGAGCAAACACTTATTGATAATAATCTCTGTAGTGTAGGCGTAGATAGACGTCACGCTACGGATTTGATTACCCTTATGAATATTGGGGAAGAGTATCACTACCCTATTCAATTGGTTATGTACGACTTTAAGGCGCTAAGAAAATTGCGTGTAAGTAAAGTTCCTGCAGGCAGCGCTACAAATCCTGTGGTGCGTGACACATTGATTGACTTGGCAATTAAGGACGCTGGGGGAATGTCTGACACTGTGCCTTTGTTCACAATCAATACACCCAGCCTGACTTATACAGAAGAAGACCTTCACGCAATCATCAATTTGCCTAACAAGCATCCAGCACTATTTAGGAGGTTGAATGGAAAAGACATACGACCAAGTAAGTAGCACTCCTCGTTGGTACGAAGTTGTTGAACTTTCTAAGCGAACAACTTCTACCTTAGGGACATACATTACGGTGCGATTTGTGAACGACTCTAGTGTTGCGCCTTTCAATGCTCGTTTAAGTAAACAACAGTTGAACACATTGAGATGTAGCAATACGGCGTTGCGAACACAAAAGACACTGGATGAAAGTCGGGATAAAGCATTTAGGTTGTTATGTTGTGAACAAACAGTGAATATTGTCCCACATCAATTGGAGCAAGATACAGCGCCTATTACGGTGAGCCAAACTAGGTTGTCTTGCTATCGTTTAATCTTAGATATTATTGCTAAAGCAATGGAGAAGACCTATGGAATTTAAGCATACAAGAGATACAGTGCAGAACTTGCTTGCTTTTAATGTTCTGCGTAAAATGGAAGATAAAGGTGTAACAGCACCTGAACTTGCCGAATATTGTAACGTAACAGTTGCAAGCATTACTCAGTTTCTCAAAGGACGACAGTTTGTAAGTGCTCGTTTCTTTGCGGATTTGTGCAATTTCTTTGAGTGTGCACCACACGAATTATTCAAGTGGACACCTCCTGAGAAAGGAGAAGATGGAACTGAGGATATTAACTAATCACTTGCAAGATTTGTGCCATCAGGGTTTATCGCATTCAGAAGTATTGCTGAGTGTTGATGGTTGTACTTCTGGCTTACTGGTCATCCAATCTAATGAGAAGAAAGGTGAGCCTATTATTCTTATAGGAGATAAAGATGCCAAAACCGAAAGTGTATCCTGATACAGAGGGTTCTGTGTATCAAGCGTGGTGTCCTATGTGGGGGTTCTTTGATGTACGTTGGGCTGCATCCTATGTGTCTCCCGACAACAATGGTAAACGCTATGATACTGATTTAGATGTCTATGTACAAGGAGATTTAGATGAAAAAACTTTTCTTTGTGTTGGCGTTTTTGCTTAGCACTTATGTGTTTGCAGGAACGTTTGATGAACAATTTATAACTTACAAGCAACGTAAAGTAACATATTCTGAAGAGCAATTAGTTCGTTTGGAAGATGTAGATTCCGTACTTTCTGTTGCTCGTAAAGAAGTAGCAGAATATATAAAAAGCGTGCCTATGGGCTACACAATAAGTATAGACACTATAGGTGTATTTGTTATTAGAATGACAGAAACAGACTATAACGTTGTAATTATTTATACGTTATTAAAGGAGGATATATGCCAGAAGAATTAAAGTTCACGAAAGAAGAACTTCACGAGATGCATATGCGTATGCTTTTGAATGGGTTCTTTGCTAAGGAACAGGAAAGCGGTTTCGTGTCACCAGATGATTGCGATGTAATTTGTGATAATGCAATGCGAATGTTGCAGGCTATGGATCGTCAAGGTATTTGTAAGGAGTAATATATGACAAAAGACCAGAGAAAAATTAAAGAACTTACCGTTCAGGTAGAAGATCTCACTAAGCAACTTGCAAGCGAGAAGTCTAGCAAAGAATACTATTCCAAAGAGTGTTCTAAGGTTCAGGATGAACTTCGTGAACTTCACGTTACATTTGATTTACTTGGTGTGCCAAGAAAGAATGCTTCTCAGTCTTATTCTTCGGAATTAAGTCTCAGCAATCGTATGACTTTGTATGTAGCAGGTGTACGCAATCCAAAGACAAGTGATGTATCGGCATCTGATTTTTAATTTAAGGAGTAATAAATGACAAAAGAGAAAGTTTGGGCAGCAATTGCTGAAGGGCATGCTGCGATGAAGGATCGAACAGATTGGTGTTTGTGTGTACCTAGTTACACTAGACCTGATTTTGTGTTTGGTAGACAGTTACGTAGAGCATCTAAAGAATTTATTAAGAGCCACGTATTCATCTTTATACACGAAGATGAACTTGCCGCTTATAAAGCAATCAATCCTGACTACAATTATGTGGTTGTCCCTGAGACACATTATGGCTTGGGCGCTACTCGTAATTTCCTGCGCCTTTGGTGTAAAGAACGTGGCTGCAAGTTTGTTTTGGATTGGGATGATGACATTGAGCATGTGCGTTTTATGTACGCAAGCACTGACCGCTATGGTGATCCTTCAACAAAACACAATTCATCTGCAGACGAAGAAAGCGACCCTATATTTGTAGAGCGCCTTCTTTGCTATACGGCATATTTGGCAGATTATCTGTTTGATACATATCCTCGCTTAAGAGCAGGAAATGTTCGTCGTCAGCACTTCTGCGGACACGAATACGTAAACAAGACACTTGCACACATCAATAAAGGTGCTACACCGCGCCAGACCAACATCTGGAAACTTGCAGACTATGATGCAGAGCGCTATCTTCCAGAAATGGCTCGTTGGCACGGTGAAGACATCATCAGTGCATCTTGTGTGTTGCAGAACGGCGAAGACCTTTTCAGTATTCAGCAAGTAGGCTATGATTATGTGCCTGAAAGCAAATCGTCTGTTGTAAGAGACACAGACGAAAACTCAGAGCGTAATCGTAAACTTCACGCTCAGGAATTCAAAGACTTGCAGACTTTGGAAGTGAAGGACTATCTCAGAATGAGCAAGACTTATCCTGACGGTTCTTATATGTACGGCGATATTGATTGGAAGAAGTTCTATCTTCTTCATCCTGACCGCAAAGGTTTTGACCTGAGGATTGAATAATGGACAAAGACAATCTTCCTTATTACCCAAATGTGGTCAAGATTGAGTTTACGCAGGGCTGTAATAGACATTGCAAGTTTTGCGGTGTCAATGGTATTGCGGACTCACACTTCTTGACTGAGCAGACTTTACGTAAAATTATCTCCGTAGTAACTACAGCAAACAGAGACTTCCGAATAGAATTGGGCATGCACGGCGAACCATTGCTCAATCCTAATGCTTTGTTGTTCTTAAAAACTATTAAGGCAACATTACCTAAGTGCTGGGTGCAGTTGATTACAAACGGAGATAAAGTTCGTGATAACACTTATCATATTGCGGATCTCTTACAGTATGTAGATGACTTGGCAATGGATTGTTATGATATGACGTTCGATGCAATTTATGCTGAGCAGGCATATCTAAGAAGTGTATTCCCTGCCGTGGATGTAGAAGTTATGCAGAACGGTGTAGGGTTCTACGCTGAAAAGAAAAAGAACTATAAGCGTATTCTGCTAATTCCGCCATTAGACATTCAAACAAATATGGATGTACGCAGTCGTAAAATTAAGACGCATTGCGGTGCTGGTGTAAACCCTGCAGAAGTAGTTATCAAGAAAGATAAACGCTGTCATTTGCCTTTTAGGCAGTTAGCGTTTAGATGGGATGGCAAAGTTGCAATTTGCTGCGACGACTTCAGAGGAGAACTTCCTATTGTAGATGTAATGGACGAAGACATCCAGCATTTTGCAGATGTATGGTGGCATCCTGTATTCAATGCTTGTCGTAGAATTATTTTCCACAAAGGACGCTACCTTACTCCTTGCAATAAATGCAATGACCCAGGAAATCGCTTAGGCTTACTCCCTGACCCAATGGGTAAGATGACTTTGCGAGAACCTACAAAAGAAGACTTTGAACTTTGGCAAAATGCAGTTGCTAGTGGTCCATTGGCTAAGATTAAGAAAAGGGAGTGGGAGGTGTAGATGTACTACGACGAAGTGAGATTTTTCTACAGTATTGTAGATAGAGAAATAATCTTTATTCGTAAAGAATTACAGTGCTTGCCTAAAGAACAATGGACGAAAACTCCAGTGTATCAAAAGTACAGGTTCTGTAATGTGCATCGTTGTTACGATAGAACGTATAAATTACTTACAATACTTGACCATATCCTTGCAGCATCCAATATGGGCAACTTACATCCTGGACTTAGAACCGTATTGCGTTGGTTAGCAAGTAACGAATTGCTTGAATGGTATATAGATAATTTACGCTACAATACGGAACTTGCTACTTGTATTCAAAAGGCTAATTGTGGTCATCCAGAAGAATTGTTTGCGTACACCTTAGACGCTTATCAGCACAACAGAGTAAAACTTTGTACAGGAAGTTTTATTGTAAAGCGCTGCGGCAGAGATTACGAGCAAATGCTGTCTTACTATAAAGCAGGCACTAAGTTTTACGAAGATGGCATTCAAGTACCTGAACTTATGACCAGTAAAGACGCAGTAAAGTTCTTTAAGAAAACAGCAATGTATTGTGCAGAATTTACGGCTTACTGTATTGTAAGTGACTGGTTGTATTTGCGTCCAGATAAGTTTACAGATAAATACGAATGGACTGCGTACGGACCAGGAGCATTCAGAGGGATTAATATTATAGTTCCTACTACCCGAAAGAACTATATAGAACATCTTAAAGAATTGCACAGACTCTGGTGTGAAGATGCTAAAGAAATGCTGGATTACATTCTTAAAGAAACAGGACTTACAAAAGAAAGTCTGGACGCTCTTTGTATAGAGAAAGGTTATCTTCCTATGTCTGAACTTCTTACAAAGCCCTTAATGCTGGATGTAGAACATTGGCTTTGCGAATACGCTAAGTATCGCAGAGGATATTCTCGCAGAAAATACGTAGGTGCAAAATGATACATTACGATGTTGCTACTGTAGATAGTCACGCCCTTAAAATTGGTGTCGACACTGAAACAGGTAATTTGTATATTGCTTTTAATAATCTTATGGATTTATTCAATTTCAGTATGTTGGATAAGACTTGCGATGATGTTACTGCTGCTTTGCTTGGTACGGAGTATCGTGACCATATCTACATAGACGAAACCGAAGTTTTTGAAGATACTGTAGATTATGTGAGCAAGCAATTATGGGTAGATATTCCTTGTCTCAAGTTTTTGCGGGATGAGAGTAATGCGCCTATTGTAATGGATGAAATCCTTGATTTCGTAACTCAAAATGAAGACGCCTTAAAGGAGGAATTAAATGGGTCACTTAATGACAGCAACATTGCTGGGTAGTTACAAGTGGATGGAAGACGCACCTGCCAGTTGGGCATTGCGTGCTCGTGATGATTTCTATGCTAAATTGCGTAGACAGGACAAGTTCGAACCTACACCTGAAGTGCAGCGAGGTATTGAGTTTGAACGCATTATCTGCGATCGTTGTAATACTATGGACGAAGAACAGTTTATGCTGGCAATGCGTGATCTTTACGCAGAAAAGATTAAGGTAGACCCAGATTTGGAGTATGCTTCAATTGAAAGTAAAGAAGCACTGCTTACACGCATTCTCAATGTTTGTAACACATTGTACAATCAGTGTAAAGGTGGTCAGCACCAGGTCAAAGTAGGCAAGGACATTAAAGTAGGTGATGAAGAATTCTACCTTTTCGGCTACATCGATGTTCTGCAGCCTACAACAATCTTGGATATTAAGACTTGTACGAAATACAAAGAGTCTAAGTACAGGGACAGCATCCAGCACAGCATCTATCAGTACTGTACAGGTGTCAAAGACTTTAAGTATGTTGTTGCAGACTATAATAGTACAGCATATCCAGAAAACTGTATTATTGTAGATACAAGTATCAATGAACTTGAAGACGCAGAACGACGTATTAAAGGACGCATCACCAATCTTGTACACTTCCTTAAAGACAACAATCTTTGGGATGATTATATCAATATTTTCTGTAGAGGTAAGTAATGCAGACTGACTTGTATCAATACAAGACTGAGCCATTTGAACATCAGGTGAATGCTGTAAAGTTTGTCAGTAATGACCCTTTTCATTTTGCTTTATTTATGGAACAGGGTACAGGTAAGACTAAGACGACTATAGACGTACTAGAAAACTTGTACCTTGCTCACCATATAAGACAAGTAGTCATTATTGCACCAAACGGCGTGCATAGACAATGGGGAAAGACAGGCACAAATCCAAATGATTTAGGGGAAATCGAAAAACACGGATTTGTGCCAAATAAACGTTTAGTTTGGCAGAGCAATAAGAAATATGCTAAAATGCTTGAAGCATTCACAAAGGATGATAGTGATGTACTAAAGTATCTTTGCGTGAATGTTGAAGCATTCAGTATGAGCACTTACATCAATTTGTTTGCTCAGTTTGTTGCTCACTCACCAACCTTTATTGTTGTAGACGAGGCAACTTCAATCAAGAACCCTGAGGCAGCCCGCACAGAAAACATCACTCACGGTCTAGCACAATGTCAAAGAATTGGTCGTCGTCTTGTAGACTATTTCCCTTACAGTGTAGGACGTTGTATTCTCACAGGTACACCTGAGGCCAAAGGACCTTACGGATTATGGGCAATGATTGAGTTTGTGCAGAAAGGTTTCTGGGGAATGAATTACTATGCGTTCAAAGCACGTTATGGCATAGAACGACAAGTAACATTCCCTGGTATGATGCGTACTGTCAGAAAACCTTTAGCACCTGAAGACTTCCGCGCCATTCGCAAGAAAGCAGCAGACGAAAAGATGTCTGCCACAGAAATTGCTATCGATATGAATATGGCTGTAGGTGATGTACAATATATCTTGGATAATCCAGGGATTAGTACACCGTATAAGAACTTGAATGAACTTCGAGCAAAGTTAGCGACCATTGCATATACCGTATGCAAAAAAGATTGTTTGGATTTGCCTGAAAAAGTTTATGAAGTTCGCTACGTTCCTATGAGTACGGAACAGGCAAGACTCTACAAAGAAATAAAGCGAGACGCTTATGCTTTGTACAATCAAAATGCTTTGGATGCAAGAAATCAGGCGGCAATTCGTATTCGTTTACGACAAATTGCAGGTGGGTTCTTTCCTGCAAAGTATGACCTTAGTGAAGGTGCAGAACAGGAACTAGCAAATATCGAAAGTGTACCAATTGGAACACCACCAAAAGTAACGCATTTGATGAACTTGCTTGAAGATCACGCAGAAAGTTTGCCTGCTATTGTTGCTTGTGCCTTCCGTGCTGAGGCAAAATATTTGTACGCCGAACTTGGTAAGAACTATAAATGCGCTTTAATTATGGGCGGCATCAGCAAGGAAGAACGTGCTCGAATTGAAGACGAATTCAAACAAGGGCAAGTGGAAGTTCTTGTTGCAGTTGCTAGTACCATAGCAAAAGGGTTCAACTTCCAGATTTCACATACAATGTATATGTATAGCAGTTCCTATAATACAGAAGATCGTATGCAATTGGAAGACCGAATTCATCGCTATGGACAGAAAGAAGTATGTACGTATGTTGATCTCTTGACTGAAGACTCAATAGACCAGCGCATTCTTGACGTCTTAAAAGGAGACGTAGAATTTCAAAATTATATGCGTAGTACAGACCCTAATGACTTCTTAAAAACTATAGAATGATTAGGTGTGTGCCTTTCATATAAACTCCTGATGGGAGGGATGAGTGCCTATTCTCGGAATAGGAAGTGGAGTTGACCAGAACTTCCCAAATAGCGCAAGCGAGTAGTATAAGGTCCTTTTAATGCTTTTTCTTACTTATACTGCGGTGGTTGTTGAGGTAGGCTCTCAGTCTGTTGCCGCAGACGCAAGGTTCAACTCCTTGTGCAACCATATTGATAGGAGGTATAATGAATATTGGTAGACTTAAAGAAGAAATTGCGGATCTTCCAGACGATATGGAAGTTTCCGTAGTAATCCCTTGTGGTAAGAAACTGTATTGTCGAAGTCTTGAAGACGTAAAGGCTAAGATTATAGACGGTGAGTGTTTGCTTGTCACAGAGGATGTCGGCACTATTGCGGATAAAGACTTAGCGGAATGCCTAAAACCTATACAATAAAATAGTATTTTATGTATAGTAATTTTATTATTTTGTATAGTAGTTTAGCCCTATAAAATATATTATACTACTAATACTACTAAAACTACATTTTATTAAAGGAGTAGCCCTATGAGCACACCACTCGAAAAGCGCACGCCACCAAACAACGTTCAACGTTTGGCTCAAAAGCGTGGAGTACACGTTACAATGCTGTACGATATCGACAAGCATAAGTATCGTGGTTTGGACGAACGTATTCATTACGTCCCTTATCGCAGACCTAGAATAGTAGCAGGAGGAAATAATGCTGCACATAGCAAACACTGATTACGACGTAAACATCGACGAACAGGAACTGTTTTCTCCTGAATTGAATGAAGACGGTACACCTAAGCATAAGAATTATTTTCTTACGCCATTTGCTATATCTCGTGGTGAAGAAGGTGTACTTGGTGACATAAGTCCTTTGGCAGAAGAAGCAACAAGACTTGCTGCTTTCTCTGAAGCACTTGAAGCACTCCTTAAACAGGTCAATAAGGAGTATGATTGTTTGACCAGTATCATAATGCCAAGCATTATGGCTAAAAATAAGGTTGCGACTTATACGCTTGAGAATGGCGTAAAGGTCACAAGTAAGACCAGCGTATATGCAAGTCTTCCTAAGGAAGATCCTATCGCACGTGAACGTGCACTCAAATGGATAAACGAGCAGGGCGGTGGCGGATTGATTAAAGATAAACTCGTGGTTGAGTCCCCAACACAAGACCTCATTGACTCAGTCAAAGGTAAATTCCCAATGGAAAGATTACAGGACGTACACCCGAGCACTCTTAAAGCATTCGTTACAGACTTGCTTGGTTATAAAAAAGGTAGCGTAGCAAGAGTAACAGAGGATGAAGTTCCTCCAGAATTGCACGTATACATCAAAAATACCGTAACGGTAAAATAACAAATCAAAGGAGACAACTATGTCAAA
>JAEEGK010002156.1_pt1 | contig 49169 bp, 49 predicted proteins | sample 8958771 | NCBI WGS metagenome assembly JAEEGK01 (sample SAMN16246547, study PRJNA631951) | gut metagenome | biome: gut microbiome; feature: rumen; material: SC-attached | host: Bos | place: Iran: Karaj | collected 2018-10 | reverse complement strand
GCATGAAAAGACCCCGGAAATGGCGTATTTCCGGGGTTTTTCGACTCTTGTTGGGTCTGATTAACGCTTCGAGAACTGAGGTGCTCTGCGCGCGGCCTTCAAGCCGTACTTTTTGCGCTCCTTCATGCGCGGATCGCGGGTGAGGTAACCGGCAGCCTTGAGCTGGGCGCGGTAGTTCTCATCCAGCTGGAGCAGGGCGCGGGCGACGCCATGACGGATGGCGCCGGCCTGGCCGGTGACGCCGCCGCCGCTGACGGTGGCTTCAATGTCGACCTTGCCCAGAAGGTCCAGAGTGGTGAGGGGCTGGCGGACCAGCAGCTTCAGGGTCTCCAGACCGAAGTAATCGTCGATATCCCGGCCGTTGATGGTGATGGCACCGGTGCCGTTGGGGAAGAGGTGAACGCGGGCCACGGAGGATTTCCGACGGCCGGTCCCGTAAAGATAAGTCTTCTTGCTGGTATACATCTGATTTCCTCCTTACGCCCAGATCTCAGGTTTCTGCGCCGCATGCTTGTGCTCGCTGCCGGCGTAGACCTTCAGACGCTTCAGCTGCGGAGCGCGCAGCTTGTTCTTGCCCAGCATGCCCTTCACAGCCAGTTCAAAGGCGAACTCGGGCCGCTTGGCCATCAGGTCGCGGTACTTGGTCTCATGGAGACCGCCGGCATAGCCGGAATGGGTGCGGTAGTACTTCTGGTCCAGCTTTTTGCCGGTCAGAATCGCTTTATCCGCATTGATCACGATGACAAAATCACCGCAATCCACATGGGGGGTGTAAGTGGGCTTCAGTTTGCCGCGGAGCAGATCGGCGGCGATGACGGCAGTCCGGCCAAGGGGCTTGTCTGCGGCGTCAAGCACATACCATTTGCGCTCCACATTGGCCTTGTTTGCCATGAAAGTGGACATTCTGCTGACCTCCAAACAGTTTCTGCGGGAAATGCATGCGACGGTAATGCTGCCGCCGCCTTGACATTTCCCGGGAATACATTAGAATATTTCAGGAAAAAGCCTACCTTTTATACCACAGGCGTATGGGGTTGTCAATAAGATTTTTGCGAAATTTTCATTGACACTTTTCAAACTCGCTCAAACTCGCTCAAACGCTCATATTCTCTTCCAATCTCGATTTCAAATTTCGTTTTTTGAGGGTTCATATGGAACAGTTTACCGGTTTGGTCCGCCGCTGCGTGGAGGATTATGATATGATAAAAGACGGGGACGTCATCGCCGTCGGACTTTCCGGAGGGAAAGACAGCATGGCGCTCCTCTGCGCGCTGCATTCTCTTCAGCGTTACTATCCCCGGCGCTTTGATCTTATGGGCGTGACCGTCGGTCTGGGGCTGCCCGGAATGGACTTCGGTCCCGTGCGGGAATACGTGGAGGGGATGGGCGTTCCTTACTATTACATCGAAAGCGATATCGCGGATGTGGTCTTTCGGGAGCGGCAGGAGAAGAATCCCTGCTCCCTGTGCGTAAAAATGCGGAAAGGCGCCTTCCATGACAAACTCAGGGAACTGGGGGCGAACAAGGCTGCTCTGGGACACCACATGGACGATGCGGTGGAGACTTTTCTCCTCTCTCTGATCTATGAGGGACGCATCAGCTGTTTCGAGCCGGTGACCCATATGGATCGAAGCGGGATCACGCAGATCCGACCGATGCTCTATGCGGAGGAAAAGCGGATCACCGGTCTTGCCCGGAAATATGCCTTTCCCATTGTGACCAGCACCTGCCCGATGGACAAAACCAGCAAGCGAAGCCTGGTCAAAACCTATATGTATGAGATCAGCCGGGAACGGAAGGATTTCAAGATCAAAACCTTCCACGCCATGCAGAGATTCCCTCTCCATGGCTGGGAGAAGGTGAAGCGGGAGGAAGACCATGGATGAAACCCTGGTGAAGAATCAGCTCCACGAAGTGCAGATCACCGGATGCACCAGCGAAGGCCAGGGGGTGACCCGGGTCGCAGGCCGGGTGGTATTTGTCAAGGGAGCGCTTCCGGGTGAGCGCTGCCGTATCCGGATCCTGAAGGCGGGAAGATCGGCTGTTTACGCCCGCATCGAAGAAATGCTGCTGCCCTCTCCCCAAAGGATCGTACCGGATTGCCCATATTACGGCCGATGCGGCGGCTGCGATTTCCGGCATGCCGCCTATTCGGAAGAACTCCGGATCAAACTGGAGCGGGTCAACGACGCCTTCCGGCGCATCGGCGGGTTGGAACTGCGTGCTGGAGAGATCATAGCCGCGCCGGAAACGGATCGTTACCGGGCAAAAGCGATCTTCAACGTGGGAGAAGATAAGGAAGGCAAACCGGTTACGGGGTTTTTCCGGGCTCGGAGCCATGAAGTGATCCCGGTGGAGGATTGCCTGCTGCAGCATACGGAAGCAAATCGTGCCGCAGCTGTCCTGCGCCGCTGGATGGCGGAGCAGCGGATCCCCGTCTATCGGGAGGAGAGCGGTACCGGGCTGATCCGGCATCTGTTCGTTCGCAGCGGAATGGTCTGCGTGGTCGCGGCGGGAAGGCCCCGCCGCACGGACAGCCTGGTCGCGGAACTGATCCGTGAGCTCCCGCATCTGCGGAGTGTGGTGTGGAATGAGAACCGCAGCCGGGGCAACACGGTCCTGGCGGGGGAGTTTTCCACCCTGTGGGGAGAAGATCAGGTGGAGGTCATCCTTTCGGGCCTGCGTTTCCGGCTTTCTCCCCGTTCTTTCTTCCAGGTAAATCCCGTTCAGGCGGAGCGGCTGTATGCTCTGGCAGTAGAGCTGGCCGCGCTGTCCAGCGGGGAGCGGGTAGTCGACCTGTATTGCGGGACCGGCGCCATCGGCCTCCTGGCCGCTTCCCGGGCGAAGGAAGTGACCGGCGTGGAAGCGGTGCAGGCCGCTGTGGAGGATGCGGAGAAGATCGCGGAGGAAAACGGGATCGGCAACGCCCGTTTCCTTTGCGCCGACGCTGCGGAAGCGGCAGCCCGATTCGCCGCAGAGGGGATGAAACCGGACGTCCTTTTCGTGGATCCGCCCCGGAAAGGTCTGGCGCCAGAGGTGATCGGGAGCATCGCGGAGATGGGAACCGGCCGTGTGGTCTATGTTTCCTGCGATCCCGCGACCCTGGCCCGGGATCTGAAACTGTTTCAGTCTAAAGGTTACCGTGCGGAAAAAGCGTTCGCTGTGGACATGTTTCCGCGAACGAGGCACGTGGAGACGGTTGTTTCGCTGTCCAGAAAATGAGTACGACAGTGGAAAAATGGCTTGAAATCAGGGCATTTATGAGGTGTCAGCCGTCAGTGGGAACGTGGATAAGTTTCCACGGAGCGGGAGTGCAAAAATGAGGAAATCCGCTGCTGTAACTCTCGTTTCGCTATCAAAGGTAAAAATCAGAGATTGAGACTATCGGATTGTTGTCATTTGGTGATTTTCGAGAGGTTGAGACTCTCGTTCTGTTGTCAAATGGGTCTGTAACTGTCGTTTTGATGTCCGAGGATAAGGAGGATTAAATGGAAGTCTGGGATGCATATAATAAAGAGTTTGAGAAGATCGAAGGAATGACTTTGATCCGTGGAGAGGCGATCCCAGACGGAGTCTATCATCTCGTAAGCGACGTTATCGTCAGACATGCAGACGGCACATATCTTTTAATGCAGAGAGACAGCAGAAAGCACTTCGGCGGCATGTGGGAAGCAACAGCAGGAGGTTCCGCTCTGACAAGAGAAGGTCCCCTTGCCTGTGCCATTAGAGAACTGCGGGAAGAAACCGGAATCGAATCTGAAGCATTAACGGAGGTTGGTCGTGTCGTCAATGATCATAATCACACACTTTACGTTGAATTCCTCTGTGTTACAGACTGTGAAAAAGAACAGGTTACTCTTCAGGAAGGCGAGACCTCAGCGTTCAGGTGGGTTACAAAAGATGAGCTGGTTTCCATGAAGAAAGATGAACTGGTAACAGAACGGATGCAGAGGTTCATAGGTGAATTGCGGCCTTCAAATAAAGTTATCTTAATAGCTGCGACAGAAGATGATTTGCAAACCCTTTGGAAGATGCAGGTAAGAGCTTTTTCAGATATTCTGGAAAAGTATCAGGACTATGAAATGAGTCCGGCCGCTGAGACCTTTGATAAGGTTATGGCAAGATATCGTCAGCCATGGACGACATACTATTTCATCGTTGCTGAGGATGAAGTTGTCGGTGCCATTAGGGTGGTTGATAAAAAAGACGGGAGCAGAAAACGGATATCTCCAATCTGGATTATGCAGGAATACAGAAACAAAGGTTATGCACAGTCCGCAATAACAGCGGTAGAACAGATATATGGTTCCGAGAATTGGTGTTTGGATACCATCTTACAGGAAAAAGGTAATTTGCATCTATATGAGAAAATGGGCTACCATCAGACAGGAAAAATCGAAAAGATTAACGATTTGATGGATATTGTATTTTACGAAAAAGATTAGAATTGCAACACGGCTCCCACACTGCCATCATCGGCGGCGGGGAGCGGTTCGCAGACATGTTTCCTTGAACGCCCACGGTTGTCTGACTTGTTTCCTCGAACGGTCAGCGCATATCGGACACGGATACGAGAGTTCCGAGGCATTGTGAATCAGTAGTCTCTATATCTCGAGTCGGGTCGAATCTATAGAGCTATTGTCAGGAAGGATAATCTGAGATGAAGCTGAAGAACGTATTGATCGTTGTGAAAGACATAGAAAGATCCAGGCAGTTTTACCATGACCTGTTCGGTCTGGAGCTGATCCTCGATAATGATGGCAATATGATCCTCACGGAAGGGCTTGTTCTGCAGGAGGAGGAATACTGGAAAGAATTTCTCGGCAGAGAGATCATTCCGGAGAATAATTCCAGCGAGCTTTACTTTGAGGAATCATATATTGAAGGTTTTGTTGAAAAACTGGAAAGCTATTATCCTGAAGTCAGGTATGTGAACAGACTCATGACGCACAGCTGGGGACAGAAGGTGATACGATTCTATGACCCGGATGGGAACCTGATCGAAGTGGGGACACCTGTGTAATATGGCGAATATCATCACCGGTATCCGGATCCTCTGCAGTATCGCTTTACTGTTTTTTCACGCGTTTTCACCTCAATTTTATGTTCTGTATATCGTTGCCGGTGTCAGTGACATGATAGATGGGACCGTTGCAAGAAAAACGGGGACCGCCAGTGAGTTCGGTTCAAGGCTGGATACGATCGCAGATGTCGTATTTGTAGCGGTTTGCCTGATAAAGCTGATTCCGGTACTCAATATTCCATCGTGGCTTTTCATCTGGATCATCATCGTTGCGCTGATCAAAATGATCAACGTTATTTCCGGGTATGTGATGTGCAAAAAGTTTGTGGCGGTACATACCGTGATGAATAAAGTCACCGGCATATTCCTGTTCATCCTGCCTCTGAAATTGAAGATAATCGATTTGAGATACAGCGGTGCGTTCGTTTGCGCGGCGGCGACGTTTGCAGCGATACAGGAGGGGCACTTTATCAGGACAGGCAGATGTGACACCGATCACGATAAAACGCGGGTTTGATGAAGAAATCGAATGAGCAGCTGAAGCCACGATCCGATGCCGGATGAAGGTATAGGGGAACGTAAGGGATGCATTTTGTCGATGCAAAAGGAATACTGACCGGGAGCGGCGGACATTTCGGAATGAATGTGTATCGGGGATGTTCGCATGGCTGCATCTATTGCGACAGCAGAAGCGAGTGCTATCAGTTTACCCATCCCTTTGAGGATATCGAGGTGAAGCGGAATGCACCGGAGCTCCTGGAAAAGTCGCTGAGATCCAAGAAACAAAAATGCATGATCGGAACCGGCGCGATGTCCGACCCATATATGCACTGTGAAGAAGAGCTGGGACTGACGAGAAACTGTTTGGAGGTCATCCTGAAATATGGGTTTGGAGCGGCTGTGCAGACCAAGTCGGATCGCATCCTCCGGGATATCGATCTTCTGGATGAAATCAACCGTTCTGCCAAATGCGTGGTGCAAATGACGCTGACGACCTATGATGACGACCTTTGCCGGGTCGTGGAGCCGAATGTCTGCAGCACGAAGCGTCGGATCCAGGTGCTGGAAAGAATGCAGGAAAGGGGGATCCCCACCGTCGTCTGGATGACGCCGATCCTGCCTTTCATCAATGATACGGTGGAGAATATCACGTCCATCCTGCGGGAATGCGTCCGGGTGGGCGTAAAGGGAGTCGTTGACTTCGGCATGGGGCTGACGCTGCGGGAAGGCGACCGGGAATATTACTATGAAGCGCTTGACCGGCATTTTCCGGGGATGAAGGAACGGTACATCCGGCGCTATGGAAACGCATATTCGCTGCCAAGCCCGAAAGCCGGGGAACTGAAGACGGTGTTCTGCAGGATCTGTGAGGAGAACCATATCCTTTTCCGCCCGGAAGACTACTTCCGCTATATGCATGAGCTTCCGGAGAAATTCACGCAGATGAGCCTCTTCGATATGTGAAAAGAAACATTGGATGGGCAGATTGCGTGCCATGAGGGATCGATGCATGAGAACAAAGCATATCGTCGTCCAGCCGTATTCTCGGGAATGGGAGCAAAACTTCCTGGATATCCGAAACGAAATACAGGATGCAATTGGAGAATTGGCCCTGCGGATCGAGCACGTCGGCAGCACTGCCGTTCCGGGGCTGTCCGCAAAGCCGATCATTGATATTGACGTGGTCATCAAGGATGATTCCGCCCTCGACGCTGTTGTTTCCAAACTGCGGGCGATCGGGTACATGCATGAGGGCGATCTTGGAATCGCCGGGCGGGAAGCCTTCGCGTATGAGGGAAAAGAGCATCTGCAGAAGCATCATCTGTATGTCTGCCCCTCGGATTCCGCTGAACTGAAACGGCATCTTGCCTTCAGAGATTATCTTCGTTCTCATCCCGATGCGGTTTCGGAGTACGGGCGTCTTAAGGAAGATGGGGCGAAACGATATTCGGATAACGTGGACAAGTATATGGAATTCAAAAGTCCGTTCATTGAAAAAACGCTTAAGCGGATAGGGGTATGAGGACGTTTCTGCGGGAATGCCGGTTGAGGAGGTGCTGTATTGGACCGTTTGTTTGGGGAAGTGCTGCGCAAAACGCTGTTGAATATGACCTATGCAGAGCTGGGAGACCGGGAAGACCTGATCCCGGAGGAAGACGGTGTGATCACCTCCGACATAAGGCAGACCGGAGAACATGAGCCCATCACCTGGGATCTGATCCGGATGGTGGAACACAACCCGGAGCTGAAGTCGCTGCTTCGGGAATCCATCCGTAAAGCAGCGGAGCTCAACCCGGACCGCCGGACGAACCCGGTGTTTTCCCTGGATTCCTACTATGCCTTCATCGATCGCTCCGCTCTGGCCCTCCCCTGGGCGATCACGCCTGCCCAGGAGTATTCTGATCTCTATGACCGCATCGACCAGAGCATGGGCTGCTTTTATTTCGTCTGCGATCAGCCTCTGGAGGCGCTGAAGGGTAAGGGGTATTACCATAACTCCCTGATGTATCATGAGCCCTATCGCAGCTGGCTGATGAAGTTCACCGCGGAATACGGCGCGTTTCTGAACACCGAGGATTCCTGGTGTGAGGAATACTATCTGAATGCCAGGGAAGATCCCCGTTTTCAGTTGGATGGGGATCTCTATGAATCGCCGGAGAACTGGAAGACTTTCAATGCGTTTTTCGCCAGAAAACTTCGGGATCAGGCCAAGCGGCCGATCGACGCGCCTGAGGATGAGCGAGTAGTTGTTTCTCCGGCGGACGCGGTGGCCCAGGGAGTTTGGCGGATCGATGAGAACCACCGTGTGATCCCGGAAGGATCGGGGCAAGACCTGGGTATACCGATCAAAACCGGTACGCTGACAGAGATACCGGCCCTCCTGGGAAACAGCAGGTACGCCTTTGCCTTTGCCGGAGGTTGGCTGACCCATACGCTTCTGGACGTGTATGACTATCATCGCTATCATTTCCCGGTGAGCGGAACGGTGCGGGAGGTCCTGATCATTCCCGGCGACGACGCCGCAGGTGGGGTGATCACCTGGGACCCGGAAGCAGGACGATACAAAGAATACGGTTCCGAGGAGGTCGGCTGGCAGTCCATCGAAACGCGGGGCGTCGTTATTCTGGAGACAGAAACGGGAGCCCTGGTCGCCGTCATTCCGGTGGGGATGTGTGAAGTTGCGTCAGTGAACTTCGAGGCGACGGTAAAGCCCGGATCACAGGGAAAAAAGGGAGATCCTCTGGGGTATTTTCTCTTCGGTGGAAGCGACGTCATCATGGCCTTCAGCCGGGAGGCTGGTTTCACGATGACTGCGGAAGCGGGAAAACATCTAAATATGGGCAGAGAGTACGGACGCCTGATCTCATGAAAAACGTAAATACTTGAAATATGAACAATAAAAGGAAAGACAATAAGGAGGAGACGAGATGAAACGGGATTTTTCCAGGCTGGACCGGCTGCTTGAGCATTTTGCGGAAACCAGCGTACCCGGCTGTACATGCAGCATCATGCAGGGAGATCAGCTCATTTATGAAGGCGCGGCAGGATACGCGGATATCGAGGCCGGGAAGAAGGTGAACGGCCACTCCATGTTCCGGCAGGCGTCCACCACGAAACTCTTCACCTATGCGATCCTCGGCATGCTGTATGAAGAGGGGCGTTTTCTCTTTTCCGAGCCGGTGGGGAAGTATCTGCCGGAATGGAGCGAGACAAGGAAATTCGTGCTCCGGTCGGACGGCAATGTGGATATCGTGCCGACGGAAAGGCCTCTCACCATCCAGAATGCCGTCTCCATGATGTGCGGGCTGCCGTACTGTATGGCTCCGGCGCCGAAAGCAAATACCCCCACCCTGGCCGCCATGAGTCAGCGGATCGGAGAACTGCTGAAAAAGGGCACGCCGACACTCCGGGAGGAGGTACGGGTCATGGGAGACGTGCCGGTCATGTTTGAGCCGGGATCCCATTGGCTGTATGGGTTCGGCAGCGAGATCACCGGAGCCCTGGTGGAGACACTGACGGACAAGCCTCTGCGGGAGGTGTTCCGGGAGCGGGTGATCGAGCCGCTCGAGCTGCAGGATACGGATACCTTTTTCACCCCGGAGAACAAGGACAGAGTCGTTGCCAATTACATGAAAAAGCCCGATGGGACCCTTGCGGCTTCCCCGGATTTCTACGATGCTACCATGGATCCGGCGGTCACGCCGATTGGCGCCCGGCCGAACCTGATCACCTCCTCCACGGACTTCGCCATTTTCATGCAGATGCTGGCGAACGGCGGTACCTATAAAGGGAAGAAACTGCTGGGAGCGGGTACCGTAGAGATGCTTCATACGAATCAACTGGGACCCGTGCAGCTGAAGGACTTTGAAAACGACTATCTGGCAGGTTACGGCTACGGATACGGTTTCCGGACCCTGCTGACCCGTCAGTATGGGCATAACGGACACCCGGGCTGCTTCGGCTGGACCGGCGGTTCCGGGATCTGGGTGGAAGCTGACCCGGTGGGACAGTTCTCCATCGCCTATATGCACAACATGATGCCCAATGAGGAGTTGTACCACCACCATCGCGTGCGGGCCGTGGCATACGGCTGCATGCTGTGAGAGAGGAGAAGCAGTCCATGGATCAGAAGAAACTGCGGCAGATCTTTGCCGATACCGATTTTGTTCATCGCAGCGGGACCCCCGAGGAACTGAAAGCGGCTGAATACCTGAAGGCACAGTGCGAAGCTATGGGCGTGCCTGCCCGCATCGAAGCATTCCGGGTGCCTATGGGGGAGATCGAGTTTGCGGAAGTGCTGGCTGACGGGAAACCGGTCAATTGCAGGGGCGTTGCCTGCTGCGGCAGCGGGACCGTTTCCGGGGAGCTGTACTATATGCCCGGAACCGATCCGGTATCCATCGCAGGAGCGAAGGATAAGATCGTCCTTCTGGACAACCAGGGAGTGGATCACTTTACCTACAAGGACCTGATGCAGGCCGGCGCAAAGGGCATCCTGTTCCAGTATGGGAACCTGTATTATCCCCAGCGGGACATCGATGAGCGGGATCTGCGGGAAATCGTAGTAGGGGAGGAACGCAAGGTCCTGTGCGCCATGCTCAACTGTGCCGATGCGGTGGAAATGGTGAAAACCGGCGTGAAACAGGTGTGTATCACGGTCCGGCAGCGGGAATACGACGGGGAATCACATAACGTGGTGGCGGAGATCCCCGGGAAACGGGAGGAGTACATCACCCTCTCCGCCCATTATGACAGCACGGCGCTCTCCCACGGCGCATATGACAACATGACTGGCTCTGTCGGACTGCTGGGCGTCATGGAGGCGCTGAAAGACAGAAAACTGAACTACGGACTTCGATTTGTCTTCTGTGGAAGCGAGGAGCGCGGTCTCCTGGGATCAAAGGCCTACGTAAAGGATCATGAGGCGGAGCTGGAGAAAACAGCGCTGAATATCAACCTGGATATGATCGGCTCCATCATGGGCCCGTTCATCGCCTGCGTCACGGCGGAGGATAAACTTGCCGGCTATATCAGCTACATGGGAGCGGAGCTCGGTTTCCCCGTTGCAGCCAGACCCGGCGTATATGCCAGCGACTCCACCAGCTTTGCGGACAAAGGGACGCCTGCCTTGACCTTTGCCCGGGCGGCCAGCAACGCAGTCGCTCCCATCCACAGCCGCTATGATACGGCGGAAGTCCTGTCCATGGAACAGCTGGAAAAGGACATCGGTTTCATCACGGCCTTTACGGCCAGAATGGCGGATGCGGCGGTCTGCCCGGTCTCCCGGACCATTCCGGATAAGATCAAAAAGGAACTGGACGAGTATCTGTATCGGAAACGCAAGAACGCCTGATCGGAAGAACCGATTCGGAGATCCCGGATCGGGCGGAACTGAGAAAGACGGGGGAAATTCGGATGAACGAATTGATCCGGGCGGCTGTGGATTATGCCGGCAGTGTGTTTCGGGAGGACAGCAGCGGTCATGACCTGGACCATACGCTGCGGGTCTATCGAACAGCCAACCTGCTGGCGGAGCAGGAGGGAGCCGATCACGAGTTGGTCAGCCTGATCGCTCTGCTGCACGATGTGGACGACGTGAAGCTCTTCCCCGAGAGCAATCCGGGATTGGAGCATGCCATATCCTTCCTCCGCGCTCATGCGGTTTCGCCTGATCGTATAACGGTGATCTGTGCGGCGATCCGGCAGATTTCTTTTGCCGGGAAGGACAGCGTCGCACCGGACACCCTGGAGGGGAAATGCGTTCAGGATGCAGATCGGCTGGATGCTCTAGGAGCGGTGGGGATCGCAAGAGCTTTTGCCTATGGCGGAGCCCATCACCGGAAAATGTACGATCCCGCGGTTTTGCCGAGGCTGGAGATGAGCGGAGAAGAATACCGGCGGTATGGCGGCTCGACCACGATCAACCATTTCCATGAGAAGCTTTTGCTCCTGGAGGATCTGATGAACACGTCTGCGGCGAAACGGATCGCAGCAGAGAGAACGACATATATGCGTGGTTTTTTGGAAGAATTCCGTAAGGAATGGGATGGAGAATGCTGAAGAGAGCAGATTCTGTCGGAATGCAGCAGGAGGATAGATATGAAGGTCGTAAATGTTTATGAGCAATACTTTTCCGCTCAGATGGTATTCAACGAGGTCGAAAGGAAGGCCGCTCTCGTGATGCTCATCGCCACGTCGGACAATGGGACCATCAAGTATGAAGCAGGAGTCACGTTCTTCCCGCATCGGGATGAGGAGGATTATGCGGTGTCTTACGATGCCTGGTTTGTCCGGGAATTGTATGCCGGACCGGGCAGACGCTCGAAGAAACGGGAACAAAAGCTGATGGAGACATTCCGGGAAGAGATCGATTCTCTGGCCAGACAGGCAGGAGGAACGGTGTTCTGGGATCAGCCTCTGCGTGAAGCGCGGATGGGCTGAGATCATGGCCTGGATCTGGAGCGTACCGAGTCCTTTGGGAGAGATCCTCCTGGCTTCGGCAGACGGGCAGAACCTTTGCGGCGCCTGGTTCAGAGATCAGCGCTATTTTGCCGCCGGACTGGAACAGGAGAGGAGAACGGCAAAGCTCCCCTTGTTTGAAGCGGCGGAGGATTGGCTGGATCGCTATTTCCGGGGCGAGGATCCGGGTCCGTTCCCGCATCTTTCGCCGAAAGGCACGCCTTTTCAGCAAAGAGTCTGGACGGCCATGGCGCAGATCCCCTATGGCGCGACCCGGAGTTACGGGGAACTCGCGTCTTCGGTTGAGCCGACCGAAGCGGGAAAACGAACTTCACCCCGCGCCGTGGGCAGCGCGGTGAGCCGAAATCCGATCTCTGTTTTCCTGCCATGCCACCGTGTGCTGGGGACAGACGGTTCTCTCCGCGGATATGCCGGAGGCCTTTGGCGCAAAGCTGCGCTGCTGGCCATGGAACAAGGGATCCCTTTTGCAGAATATTGAGAATACAGAGCCCGCACGCCGAACAGGCGTGCGGGCTCCATCTATATCATGCCGATAGCTGCCTATCGGCTCAAACCTTCATTCAGTTCTTCCATCCGGCGGTCCAGTTCCGCTGCGATCTCCGAGCAGGCCAACAGGGAATCGTTCTGCTGATCTGTGAGGGGATGATCCTTTTTATAACGGATCTTATGCTCCAGGCTGGCCCACCAGTCCATTGCCAGGGTTCGGAACTGTACTTCCACCTTCATCATCCGCTTTTTGTCATGCAGAAAGATGGGAACGGCGACGATCAAATGCAGGCTTCGATATCCGGAATCCTTGGGATTGCGGATATAGTCCTTTTTCTGCACCAGCTTGACGTCATCTTGCCGAAGGAGAGCTTCCGCCAGCATATCGATCTCAGAAGGAAAGGCGCAGATGACCCGGACGCCGGCTACGTCGTTTATGTAGTTTTCGATGCTCTCCAGCGTTACCGGAAGATTATACCGCAGGAGTTTGTCGATGATGTTTTCCGGCTTTTTCAGACGGGTCTTGATGGTTTCAATGGGGTTGGAATCGTACTGGAGGGAAAATGCCTCGTTCAGTACCCGAAATTTGGTTTCCACCTCCATCATGGCGCAGCGGTAATATGCCATCAGCTCCTGATACGGTTTTGTCTGTTCGTGAAACCACTGCTGTACCGTCAGATCCACCGTACGGGTTTTCATCGCCTGTTCCAGTGTGGTGAGAGAATTGACCTGGGAAGCATCCATCATGATACTGCACATCCTGACTTTTTGGTTTTCCGGCAAGCAGCCGGGACAGGGGAGAGCCGGGCAATGTCCGGCTCTCGCTTGTTAGCCTTCGATTTCCAGCCGTCTGCCGACGACCTTGGGTTCGATCCGTTTCGGCATGGTGAGGGTCAGCACGCCGTTTGTGAAGGACGCTTTGATCGCATCCGTATCCACGCCGTCCAGGCTGAAGCTCCGCTCATAGCTGCCATAGGAACGTTCGCAGCGGATATAGCTGCCTTTCTTTTCTTTATCCTCATGCTGAGAATGACGCTCGGCGCTGATCGTCAGCGTATCCTGGGAAATATCCACGTGGATATCCTCTTTGTTGAATCCGGGCAGGTCGGCCTCAAGCACATATTCTGTATCGGTTTCCCGGATATCGGTACTGAAAGACCCGGTCCGCTGGCTGCCGAAAAACTCCCGCTCCATGTCCGCCATCATGCGAAAAGGATCAAAATAGTTTGAAATACTGTTATTGCTTCTGCGATAAGGAATCAGAGACATGATCAAAACCTCCTGTCTGCCATCACATGTTCATTGCATTTTCGTCCGCTCTTTCTGAGCAACTATAGAATACCCAATAGTTATGAACGATTCTGCGATACAATGTGAACAGACTGTAAATTTAGCACTCAAAGAGTACGAGTGCTAAATCACCGCGGAAGGTTTCAATCTGAATCAACCGGGAAGAGGCCATCTGGCTGCAGTATATAGACTGCATCGCAGACTTCCGTCAAGTATTTACGATCATGAGAAACGCTGATAACTGCGCCGCCGAAATCCTGAATGGCCCGGCGTACCACCGGGGCTGAAAGCGGGCTGAAATTTCGTGTGGGTTCATCCAGAAGCAGCACGTTCGCGCGCCTCAGAACCATATCCAAAAACAATAGTTTGGCCCGCTGCCCGCCGCTGAGCCTCCCGATGGGGGAAAGCATCTCCTCGTGGGTAAAGCGCATGCTGCCCAGGCAGGTCCGCGCTCTTGTGATCTCGTCCTTGGTGTAGTTTTCGGCCAGATGCTCCACCGGAGTCTGGGAGTAATTCAGAACTTCCCGATAATCCTGCGGCATATACGCAGCGGTGATGTCTTTCCTCTGCCGCAGTTCTTCCCACAAAAGGTGAAGCAGAGTGGTTTTTCCGGCTCCGTTTCGGCCCACGATGCCCACGACAGAGCTTCCTGCAAGAAACAGCCGCAGATCCCTGGCCAGGACCCGGTCCCCGGCCTTCAGACAGTCCAGAGACCAGTTCAGGACCGTTTTGCCCGAGGGGATCCGGATATCGTCGTCGAAACGGGCGAGGATCGCCTCTTCTTCTTCCGGAAATTCCAGAAAGTCATCCTTTTCCCGTTCCAGGCGTTTGCCGGTGGAGATGACGGCATGCATCTTCTTTTTCAACAGTCTGCCGCCGTGGGGATCCTGGCGGGAAAGACTGCGCTGTTCGTGATCCACCCGATCATAGATCTGCTGCCATCGCTGCTGCTGCCTGCGGTAGTCGTCCCGCTGTTTCTGCGCTACCTGTCCCTGATGATCCAACTGCCGCTTCCGGCGATCCAGGTAATCCCGATAGGTTTCCCGGGATATGGTGATCCGGCATCGTGTTTTCCGGATGAGCTGTTCCATGTGTATGATCACGTTGGCCGTGTTTTCGATCAGGGTCTCGTCATGGGAGATGAACAGAACCGGAAGACGGGTGTCCAGCAAATAACGCTCGAGCCAGAGCAGCGTATCCAGATCCAGATCGTTCGTCGGTTCATCCAGAAGCAGGATATCCGGTTCTTCCATCAGGATCCTGCAGAGCTGGGCTTTGACTTTTTCTCCTCCGGAGAGAGAACCCAAGGGCTGAAGGGAACGCAGGAATTCGGGCTTGATCCCAAGCTGTACCAGAACATCCGTATGAGAATAGTGTTCATAGGGTTCGAAGTATTCCTGCAATGTGAGGGAGGCCAGGCCATCCTCCATGCTCTGGGGCAGATACCCCAACCGCCCGTGGGCGATCACGGTTCCTTCTCCTTCGCAATAACCCTCAACTGACAAAGGGTCAAAGATATATTTCAGCAGGGTGGATTTTCCGTTTCCTTCTTCTCCGATCAGTACGGCTTTATCCCCCTTCATCAGCGTGAAGGAAAAACGCTCCGCCAGAATGCGGTCCTCCCGTTTCAGCCGCAGGGTAATATCTTTCATTTCCAGCATGGAGTCACCTTCCTTCGGAGCAGGGAGAAATCTGCCGCTGCGGGATCCGGATCCAGTATACCATGGGAAAAGAGGGAATACAACGGATGAGGGAGCGGGCGAAGCCGCCCCACAGGGAAGTTCTGGTTGACAGTACTGTGCATATAGAGTAGTTTTATAAACAGAGGGCATTTGGGCGGCATTTGATCTGCAATTACGGCGGTGGATGATATGGAAAACAGCATCACTTTTTTGGGAGTGCGCGGCTCGATCCCGGTCAGCGGGGAAGCCTATCGGCGATATGGCTGCGCAACCACCTGTTATTTGATCGAACTGGATGGGGAAACGATCCTTGTGGACGCCGGAAACGGTATCCTGAATCTTCCGGAGGAACTTTTGGGGCGTCCTGAGATCACCATGATCCTCTCTCATCCGCATCTGGATCATCTGATGGGATTGCCAATGTGTCCGTATCTTTTCCGTAAAGGGGCGACACTGCATATGTACGCCGCTGTTCGCGGCGGTATGGATGCCGAAGCCCAGGTAGATGCACTGGTTGCTCCGCCTCTATGGCCGGTCGGGGCGGAGAGTCTGCCCGGCGTGCTGATCTGCAGTACCCTGCCGGAAACGCTCCGGCTGCACGAGGTCCTGGTGGAGTCGATGGAGGGGGAACATCCCGGAGGCGTTTCCATATTTCGAATAACCGGCGGCGGAAAGCGGATCGTAATCGCAACGGACTGCACGATCAACGAGAATAACCGGCAGGCTTTGATCGGATTTGCAGAAGGATGCGACCTCTTTCTCTGCGACGGTCAGTATAGTGAGGAAGAATGGCCATCCCATGCCACCTTCGGACACAGCACCTGGACGTCTGCCGCTTTGCTCGCACGGTCCGCCGGAGCAAAGAAAGCCCGCATCGTCCATCACGATCCCACCCATACCGATGCTTTTCTGGATGCTTCCGCAGAAGAATTGCAGCAGATCATGCCTGACTGCGCATTTGCCAGGGAGGGGGACATCATCCGGCTCTGACCGTCAGATATCAAGGAGCGGATGAAAGCTATACTGAGACAGCAAGCCATGGAGGGCAGACATGAAGAAGACGACTTGGCTGAAGATCGGTGTATCTGTGCTTGTCACAGCGATTCTGTGCCTGATCGCCTGGTCCGGCATTCTCACCGGTATGGACGGAAGCGTATCCGATCTTCTGTTTCAGCGTCCGGGTATGACGGATGGCGAGATCGTAGTGATCGGCATGGACCAGCGCGCTGTAGAAGAGCTTGGCCCCATGCCCTGGCCCAGGGATATCATGGCGGACGTGGTGGCCTGTCTGAATTCCGACCCGGATGAAAAACCGGCGGTGATCGGGATCGACGTCCTGTATGTCGGGGAAAGCGCCGACCCGGAAGCAGACGCCTATTTTGCGGAGATCGCCGCAGAAGGGGAGAATGTGGTCGTTGCCTCTGCCGCCACTTTCGGGAACAGCATCGTAGACAACGGCGAATCGTTCTATCTGGATGAAAGATCCGTTCTCTATTGGGATTCCCCATATCCGGACCTGGCTGACGTGACGGATTCCGGACATATCAACGCCATGGCCGACACCGACGGGATCATCCGGCATGCGCTGCTCTATGTGGACTCTCCGGAGGGCGATCGGGTATATTCTTTCGCCCGTGTGATCTACGAGCATTGGTGCGAGGAGAATGGAACGGAACTGAATCCGCTGCCGGAAACGGTGGACAACGGCTTCTTCTATTTGCCCTACACCGCCAGAGGCGGGAGCTATTATGAAAACGTATCCGTGATCGATTTCCTGGATGGACTGGTGGATCCCGCGGATTTCGCAGGCAAAATCGTTCTCATCGGGCCCTATGCCGCAGGGATGCGGGACGAATATCGAACGGCTATCGACCACGCCGCTCCCATGTATGGGATCGAGATCCAGGCGAATCAGATCGAAGCATTCCGAAATGGGTTCTATCCCCGGGAAGCAGGCGACTCGGTCCAGCTGATCATTCTGTTTCTCATCTGTGCAGGTCTGCTGTACTTCCTCTGGGACCGCAAGGTGCTGCCGGCGATCATTGCGTGGCTTGCGGTTTCCTGCATCTGGATCATCCTGTGTGCGATCCTGTACCGAATGGGCGTAGTTCTGCATGTGCTGTGGGTGCCGCTGTTTGCAACAGTGTTGTTCGTAGCTACGGTTGCGCTGAACTACATCCGCACCCAGAAGGAAAAACGAAGGGTCACGGATACTTTCGGCCGTTACGTCGATCCGGCGGTGATGAAAGAACTGTTGGAGCGGGGCGGAGATGCTCTGGAGCTGGGCGGGAAAATGTATGATATCGCAGTGCTCTTTGTGGATATCCGCGGATTCACCACCATGAGCGAATCCCTGGATCCCCAGACTGTGGTGGAGATCATCAATAAGTATCTGACCCTGACCACGGACTGCATCATGCGAAACCACGGCATGCTGGATAAATTCGTGGGCGACTGCACCATGGCCTTCTGGAATGCGCCGATCCCGCAGGAGGATCCGATTTATCTGGCCTGCTGCGCCGCCATGGATATGGTAGTCGGGGCTAAGGCGCTGGGGGATGAATTGCAGGAGCGCTTCGGCAGAAGAGTCGATTTCGGCGTTGGCGTCAATTACGGCCCGGCGGTCGTGGGCAATATCGGCGCTCCCAAGCGGATGGACTATACCGCAATCGGAGATACGGTGAATACTGCGTCCAGGCTGGAATCCAACGCGCCGGGCGGTACGATTTATATCTCAAGGGTCGTGGCGGATGCCCTGGGGGATCGGGCAAAGGTGACCTCCCTGGGGAGCAGCATCAAACTGAAAGGCAAGGCGGAAGGATTCGAGATCCTTACGCTGGATGAATTGGAACGTTGAAAGGAGGAACACGTATGCCAAAGATCATAGCGGTCAACGGGAGCCCCCGTTCCGGATGGAACACGGGAACGCTCGTACGGGATGCGGCGGAAGGCGCCAGAGAGGCAGGAGCGGAAATCGAAGTCATCGATCTGTATAAGCTGGGGAAGTACAGCGGATGCATTTCCTGCTTCGGCTGCAAACGGGAGAAAAACCTGGGAAGATGCGTTTGCAGAGACGAGCTTCTCCCGGTACTGGATAAGATTCGGGAAGCGGATGGCCTGATCCTGGGGACCCCGGTTTACCTGGGGGAGGCGACTGCCGGATTCCGAGCTCTTTATGAACGGCTTGTTTTCCAGTATATCAGCTATAAGAAGGAGCCGCGCAGTTATGCCGAAAGAAAGATCCCCGTCACCCTGATCTTCACCGGAAATGCACCGGAGGCCTTCTTCAACGGTCCCGTATACGGGAAGCTGGTGGAGAATTACAAGAATACCCTTTCCGGATTTATCGGGCCCACCCGTGTCCTGATTTCCGCGGATACCCTGCAGGTAGACGATTATTCTCCCTTCGGATGGACCATGTTCGATCCTGAGGCGAAGAAGCGGAGAAGGGAAGAGGTCTTCCCCGGAGAACGGGCGGAAGCTCGACGCTTAGGCGAGGAAATGGTCAAAGGCTGATCCTTTTTCGCCCGTTGAAACTGTGATCCGTTTGTGTTATACTACAAATGAATGAATTTTTAAGGAGGTAAACCCCATGCAGGAAGTATATGAGTTTCTGAAGCAGGCCGGAACCTATTATCTGGCCACCGTAGAAGGGGATCAGCCCCGCGTCCGTCCCTTCGGCACCGTGAACATTTTCGACGGCAAGCTGTACATCCAGACCGGCAAGATCAAGCCCTGCTCCAAGCAGATGGCTGCCAACCCCAAGATCGAGATCTGCGCCTTTACCGGCGGCAAGTGGATCCGCGTCGCCGCCACTGCGGTCAACGACGATCGGATCGAAGCCAAGGAATCCATGCTTGAAGCCTATCCCAACCTGAAGGCCATGTACAAGGCCGACGACGACAACACCCAGGTCCTCTGGCTGAAGGATGCCACCGCCACCATTTCTTCCTTCTCCGAGCCGGCGAAGGAGATCAAGTTCTGAGACATTTCCCGGAGATCGGGGCCATGCGGCAGCAAGGCCCCGATCTTTAGCTGGAAAAAGTGAGAAGCCTCCGCAGGAATCAGTTCCTGCGGAGGCTTTTTTCATGAGTACCGGGATGGACGTTTTCAAATAATCATCAATGAAGCCAAATCATCTGCCGGCGGATCATTTGCCACGGTCGGCCCGATCCTTCCGGATACGGTCCAGATGCTTGGTAGAGAGTCTCCCGGTGGACCGGAATTCCGACACCGCTTCGCACATCACCGCGTAATTCAGGGCTGTGCCCTTTGGGTCAGGAACGTATTCTGCCGCCTGATCGGCGCTGATACCGATTCTTCCGGCGGTTTCTACCGCGTCGATATTCGCGCCCAGGAAGAGGAACTCCCATCCGTATCGTTCCTTTTCTTTACTGATGAGCTTTCTCACTGCGTCGGCACCGTACTCCCGGCTGGAATTTTCCTCCCCGTCGGTGATGATGATAAAGATCACCTTCTCTGCCCGGTATTCCTCAGCGGTACTGCGCTGAACATCGACGATTTTTTTGATGGACCGGCCGATAGCGTCCAGGAGAGCGGTACTGCCGCCGACGCAGTACTCCTTTTCCGTGATGGGGGAAACGGCGCGAATGTCGATTCGGTCGTGAAGAAGCGTGAAACGGTTGTCAAACAGCACGGTGGTCACGCGGCATTGTCCAGCCTCAGCTTTCTGCTTGGTCAGCATACTGTTGAAACCGCCGATCGTGTCCTTTTCCAGGCCTGCCATTGAGCCGCTCTTGTCCAGAATGAATACCAGTTCCGTAAGTCCTTTCTGCATGTTTCCTTCCTCCTTTTCGTTTTGTGCCCTGAGTATATGCCGAAAAAGGAGGGAGAAGGTCGCTTGTCAAGCGACATTTTTACCCGCCGAGCAGAGGCTGGTCGTACTGGAAGAGCGTTTCGTTGATGAGGTACAGATCATAGATCTTATTCAGAATGAAGTATTCCACGATCACGTCAAATTTCTGACTATGGGAAAGCGCATAACCGGCTCGCCCCAACAGATCTTCGGTTTCTTTCAGGTTCAGCTCCAGGGATATGGCCAACGCCAGAGCCGTACGCTTGCTCGGCATGTACCCCTTTCCGGTGCGAATCTTGGAAAACAGCTTCCGGTCAAGGTTCGCGCGCTTATAAACGTCCACGTCTTTCAGGCCCTTCGCATCGATCAGGCGCAGGAGTGTCTGAGAAAAGGATTCGTCCAGTCGGCCGATCCGACTGTCCAGATCGACGGCCATGGTCTCATAGGCAGCCTCGGATACGCTCCAGTCCGGCTGCGGTTGAACAGGGGAGGCTGCCGCACCCTCCCGACCGGGTTTCCGGTGAGAGGACGTTCGGCGATCGTAGTCCGCCCGCATGGATTGCAGACAAACGGGAGAAGGATCCTCGTCCGGAAGCAGAGAATCCAGATAAGCCCGGACCTTCGCCAGCAGATCGGGATCCGCAGTACCTTTTTCCCGGAGCAAGAGATATACCTCCATCTCATGGTCCTGCAGATATTCCCGTATGCTGTCCTCTGCGACACGGAGCGCTTCCTCACGGGGGTAGCCATAAATACCGGAGGAGATCAACGGAAACGCGATGCTCTCACATCCGCTTTTTTCCGCAAGTGCAAGGCTGTTCAGATAGCATCTGCGCAGCTTTTCCCGGCAAGCTCTGGCTCGCAGTTTGTGATAAACCGGACCAGCCGTGTGGATAACAAACCTTGCGGGCAGATCGAAACCCGGCGTGATCACTGCGCTCCCAGTGGCGATCGGCGCGAGAGAAGCGCATGCGCGGCTCATTTTTTCCGGTCCGGCAGCGCGGAAAATCGCGCCGCATACGCCCCCGCCCATGGTCAGTTCGGTATTTGCGGCGTTCACGACAGCGTCCGTTTTCATCCGGGTGATATCCTGATTCAGAAAGAAAAGCGGCATATGTTTCCTCCTTATGGAAACGGCGCTGCAAGCATTTGCCTGCAGCGCCGGAATGGAGCGGATAATGGGAATCGAACCCACCTATCCGGCTTGGGAAGCCGGTGTTCTACCGATGAACTATATCCGCAATTGCCTATTGAATATAGCATAGTTCCACGCAAAAGGCAAGAGAAAAATCAAACGTACGGTGTCGGATCAGTCTCTGTATTCGATGTAGGGGGTGGTATTCTGTTCCGTTCGCTGGAACTGCTCCAGCAAAGCGGACAACTTAAGCTTTCCCTGGGCGGATGGATACTGTCCGGATTCCCACCAATAGTTGCCCCAGAGGTCGCTGTCCTGCTTCAGGAACCCCGCTTCCATATTGCCCCCGATGCAGGCAGAACAATCCACATGATAGTAATCGCCGTTGAGGAGGATCAGATTCCAATAATGCGTGTTGCTGTTCAGCCGGCCGGAGATGACCTGGCAGGGAATACCGCACATGGTGCAAAGCAGCTGATAGGCCATTGCGCAGCCTTCTGAGTTCCCGGAACCATTTATCAGCACATCATAAGCAGTGCGGCCGCGATTCGAGGTCCTTGTGATTGCTTCTGCCACTGCAGAACAGCAGCGCCAGGAGGCATACTCGGGAGAAGAATGATCGATCCCCCGGGTGAGCGTCTCTGCGCGGGTACGGAGTTCAGACAGCTTGGACATCCGCTCTTCGGGTGATACATGGTAGTCCAGAGTCAAGGTGATGATTTTCTGAACATAATCCTCCGAGGGGTAAAAGGATACGCTGAGATCGGGAAGAGAAAGCAGACCGTCAGGATGCTGCAGATAGTATCCGGAGACGTAGTTTTTGATGTTCCGATCGTTGAGCGCAAGGGTCGCGATCTGCAGAGCCAGATATTCCGTGCCCGATTCCAGGCCTTCGTCAATGCGCGCGTAGAAATCGCTGAGAGAGGAGACGCTGTGCACCTCCAGGATTTCTTCCTGAGAAAGCTTGTAATGGATATGGATGGAGACTTCATCGTAACTCAGGATCCGATTGACGGCATGGGTCATATATTCAACGGCATATGCGCCCATAGGAGAACTCCGGGCTACCTCCAGACAAGCTTTGGAGATATCGTCCCGGATGATCCCACTGTATTCCACAGCTCTGACGATCCCGTCCTCTGCGCCGCTGTTGACCAGATCCAGTACCGCACGCTTCAGACCGGAATAGGTATGCACTTCAAAGATGCGGCCGGAGATTTCAGGATTCATCCCGGTCTCCACATGATCCGTAACGACCTGGTATTCTCCCTCCACCAGACGGCTGCAGCCGCAAAGCAGCAGCAAGATCAAGAGCAGCGGCAGTAAACGGCGTGTAATCATCGTGTTCCTTCCAAAAAAGATCACAGGTCCATGGACAGCTGGGTTTCGCCCGTATCCTCGGGCTTCAGGAGCGCACCTGCAGCGGGCAGACTGCGGATGCGATATCGGGAATGATTGCGGATGGGGGTATCCTCCAGAAAAGCGGCGGATACGATCCGATACTTGGGCTTCAATGTCATCACCTGGATACCCTGGCTGTCCCGCGTGCTCTTTTCCGCAAGCTGTGCGGTGTTGAACAGCAGGGCGCGCCCTTCCGATGAATAAACCACCGCGTCCCTTTCACTGGTGAAGCTGAGTATGGCGCGGAGAGGAGACTTGTCGGAATAAGCGCCGGTAAGCTTGCGGCGATTCGACTTCGTGCTGTATGCGCCGATCCCCACGCGGGCGGCTTTGCCGTTTTCAAACAGGAACAGGAGGCTCATGCGCTCATCCTGAGGAAGCACCACGGAAAACATGCTTTCCCCCTCGTCCATCTGCAGTTTGCTGGGCAGAAAGGTACCCAGAGCCGAAGCACGGCTGTCCTCAAAATCGGAGAGACGAGTTTTATATACCTGGCAGCGGTCGCTGAACACCAACAGTTCATTGTTGTTCATGGCTTCAAAACTCATGAGAAGCCCGTCGTCCTCTTTGAATTTCTGCTCGCTGCTCATACGCAGAGACTGGGGGGTGATCTTCTTCAGATACCCGTGTCGGGAGATAAAAACCGTAACGGGATAATCCGGCGTTTCTTCCTCCGTCTCCGGCTCAGGAAGCTCGTCTTCATAGAGGATCGTCGTATGACGTTGTTCGGCATACTGCTTGATCACCTTTTGCAGCTCGGCGGTGATGATGGCCTTGATCCGCTCTCTCCGTTTCAGGACGTCTTCGAGATCGGCGATCTCTTCCTCAAGCGCCTGCGTATCCCGGGTCTGACGAAGGATATATTCCTTGTTGATATTCCGCAGTTTGATCTCAGCGACAAATTCTGCCTGTACCTGATCAATGCCGAATCCGATGATGAGATTCGGGATCACTTCGGCGTCCAGCTCGGTGCCGCGGATGATGGCGATGGCTTTGTCGATGTCCAGGAGGATCTTTTCCAGCGCCCGGAGCAGATGCAGCCGTTCCTTTTTCCGGGTCAGTTCATAATGAACTCTTCTTCGGACCGATTCGATACGCCAGGCGGTCCACTCCTCCAGGATCTCCCGCACCCCCATGACTCTGGGCATGCCGGCAATGAGAATATTGAAATTGCAGGAAAATGCATCCATCAGCGGAGTCATGCGGAAGAGTTTCTGCATAAGCTTGTCCGGATCGGTACCCCGTTTCAGGTCGATGGCCAGCTTCAGACCGCTGAGATCCGTTTCATCCCGCATGTCCGCGATTTCCTTCAGTTTGCCCGCTTTCACCAACTCGGAAACCTTATCCATGATCGCCTCAGAGGTAGTGGTATAGGGAATCTCCCGGATCTCAATGATATTGTTTGCCTTATCATAGGACCACTTGGATCTGACCCGAAAACTGCCCCGTCCGGTCCGGTAGATCTCCGCCATCTCGTCGCGCTTGTAGATCAGTTCGCCGCCGGTGGGGAAGTCAGGCGCCGGAAGAAGATCCAGCAGGTCGCAGTCCGGATTCTTCAGATAGGCGATCTCTGCCTCGCAGACTTCTCCCAGGTTGAAGCCGCAGAGATTGCTGGCCATGCCGACGGCAATGCCCTGGTTTGCGGAGACCAGCACGTTGGGAAAGGTGGTGGGAAGGAGGGACGGTTCCTTCATGCTGCCGTCATAACTGTCCACCAGATCTACTGCGTCCTTGTCGATATCCCGGAACAGCTCGCCGCATACCGGCGCAAGCTTTGCTTCCGTATAGCGGGAAGCGGCGTAGGCCATATCCCGGGAATATACTTTTCCGAAGTTGCCTTTGGAATCCACAAAGGGAGTGAGGAGAGCGCCATAGCCCTTGCTCAGCCGGACCATGGTATCGTATATGGGTCCGTCGCCGTGGGGGTTCAGCTTCATGGTACTGCCGACGATGTTGGCGGACTTGGTGCGGGAGCCCGTGAGCAGTCCCATCTTATACATCGTATACAGCAGTTTGCGATGAGCGGGTTTGAAACCGTCGATCTCCGGGATCGCCCGGGATACGATCACGCTCATGGCATAGGGCATGTAGTTGACCTCAAGGGTCTCGGTGATGGGCTGTTCCGTTACTTCGGCCCGAAGACCCATGACGTTATCGTTGCCGGTGGGTTTCTTTTCCGGTTCTGTGTGCTTTTTTCGTGCCATCGTTCAGCCCCCCTTTCAGGAAATATCGATCTGGTCGATATAACGCCAGCCGTTTTCCGCGATATGATCTTTTCGTCCCTGAAGATTATCGCCCTGAAGCAGATCGAAAGTCTGAGCGGTGGCCGTTTCGTCCGTAGGCATGATTTTGATCAGACGCCGTGTTTCCGGGTTCATGGTGGTGAGCCACATCATTTCGGGATCGTTTTCTCCGAGGCCTTTTGAACGCTGTATGGTTGCCTTGGCGTCTCCCAGCTCTTTCAGAATATCGGCCTTGTCCCGCTCGGTGTAGGCAAACCACGTCTTGCCCTTGCAGTTGATCTCGTACAGAGGAGATTCGGCGATATACACATAACCCTGGCGGATCAGCGTGGGGGTAAGACGATAGAGCATCGTGAGGATCAGCGTGCGGATCTGGTATCCGTCCACGTCGGCATCGGTGCAGATGATGATCTTGTTCCAGCGGAGATTGTCCAGATCAAAGGCGTTGATGTCCTTGTTGTGCTTATCCTGCACTTCGACGCCGCAGCCAAGAACCTTCAGCAGGTCGGTGATGATTTCGCTTTTGAAAATACGGGCAAAATCAGCTTTGAGACAGTTCAGGATTTTACCCCGAACAGGCATGATGCCCTGGAACTCCGCATCCCGGCTCAGTTTGCAGGAACCTAAAGCGGAATCGCCCTCTACGATATACAACTCACGCTGGGAAACGTCTTTGGTGCGGCAATCGACGAATTTCTCGATCCGGCTGGTGATATCCATACTCCCCGTGAGCTTTTTCCGGATATTGAGCCGGGTGCGCTCTGCCGTTTCCCGGCTTCGCTTGTTGATCAGGACCTGTTCCATGACCTTTTCCGCATCTTTGGGATTCTCTATGAAATAGATCTCCAGACGGGATTTCAGAAACTCGGTCATAGCCTCTTGAATAAAACGATTGGTAATGGCCTTTTTGGTCTGATTTTCATAGGAGGTGCGCGTGGAAAAACAGTTGGTGACCAGAATCAGGCAGTCCTGAATATCGCTGAAGGTGACTTTGCTTTCATTTTTTTGATATTTTCCCTGCTTCCGCAGCAGACTGTCGATCGCGGAGACAAATGCGCTGCGTGTAGCGCGTTCCGGCGCGCCGCCATATTCCAGAAAAGAAGAGTTGTGGTAGTATTCGATGAGACTGACCTTGTTGGAGAAGCAAAATGCCGCAGACAAACGGACCTTGTATTCGGGCATATCGTCCCGGTCGCGGCCCCGACGTTCGCCTTCGATGTATTCGGGCAGCGTGAGGGAATCAGCGCCAGCCAGCTCGGCAACGTAATCCCGGATCCCGTTTTCATAGAGAAAGGTCTCTTCTTCAAAGCCATTCTCCGTTTCCCAGCGCAGGAGGAAGGTGATGCCGCTGTTGACCACAGCCTGCTTTTTCAGAATATCGGAAAAGTAATCCCGGGGAATGTCGATATCGGTGAAAACTTCAATATCCGGTTTCCAGCGGATGCGGGAACCGGTACGTTTTTTCGCATAGGGTACGCTGTGCAGACCGCCGATATTTTCGCCTTTTTCAAAGCGGAGGGTGTATTCCTGGGCATCACGCCAGACGGTAACGTCCATGTAGGCAGAGGAGTACTGGGTGGCGCAGGTGCCGAGCCCGTTCAGCCCAAGGGAGAATTCATAGTTTTCTCCCTCATCGTTTTTATATTTGCCGCCGGCGTACAGTTCGCAGAAAACCAATTCCCAGTTATACCGCTGCTCTGCGGGATTGTAGTCCAACGGGCAGCCGCGGCCAAAATCCTCCACTTCAATGGAACCGTCCAGGTAGCGGGTCAGGATGATCCTGTCCCCGAACCCCTCACGAGCTTCATCGATGGAATTGGAGAGGATCTCAAATACCGCGTGTTCGCAGCCCTCAAGACCATCTGAACCAAAGATGACGCCGGGGCGTTTCCGGACCCGGTCAGCGCCCTTCAGTGAAGTGATGCTCTCGTTTCCGTAGGTCTGTGTGCTTGCCTTCTTCGCCATGTTTTCGCCTCGCTCAGATACTAGATATTGTGTCTAACTAATATATCACACAATTCATTGTAAAGCAAGAAGCAGAGCCGTCCCTTTTGCCCTAAGTGTGGAGCTTCCAAAACACCGTCAGTTTCACTAAGCCCAGTTGCAGAGCTGCGTACCTTGAAGCGGTCGTGTAGATATGCTAAAGTAAGTGAAAACAATCAGACAAATGCCGATTTGCGGAGGAGAATAGCGTGAATTGTTTTACATTTAAACAGATGAAAAACGAAGATATCCCCATCTTTGCTGATGAGATATTTGCAATACTGGCAAATAATATGAGGGTGATCTCCCCCACTGGTAATTCCTATAATGACGATCATGAAATTTGGTCAGAAAATACCATACCTGCTTGGCGCGCAGGAAGGAGCCAGGTAATACTGTCTTTTTGTAAAGATACTCTTTGCGGTTATTTTCAGTACTCTCTTACCGATACGACTTTCAGAATGGAAGAAATACAGTTTAAGCAGGAATACCATGGAAGCGGTTTATTTGCCGAACTATACCGCTACTTAACAACAATAATCCCAGCAGGAACAAAGCATGTTGAAGCTTATTCTCGAAAGGAAAACACAAAATCACAGGAAATACTAAAACATCTTGGTTTGACCGTTATTGGTGAAAACAAAAACGGCAAATCACTTCATTTTACAGGCGAGTATAAAGCGTTATTAAACCGATATTCTGTTGAAAAATAATATAGTGTGTAGAGCAATTACAGAGATGGCGCTGCTCTTTTTCGCCTGTGTGTTGTCCGGCTTCGTGTATTTCGACGAAGGGTTTGGTTTGCAGGCATTTTCAACACAAATGGTAAAAGGGAGGCAGAGCCAAGTTCTAAAATGAAAACGATGCCCCCCGTTTTGCACGAGGGACATCGCATCGGATCGCCGGTCATCTCTCTATTCCGTATGGCGCGGACCATCTACGGTCACGCGGGCAGGTTCCGAACAGACAACAGCCTCGGTATCGGCCTTCCTATTTCGGCCCGCCTACGTTCCGGCATCCGGGTTTAGTATTTGCACAGCTTAAAGAATCATGCGCAGGAGATTATTTCCGTTCGATCGCCCGTTTTGCGGATTCCACGATATGAGCGGCGTTCAGCCGGTATTCGCTGCGAAGGAACGCTTCCGTTCCGACCTGACCGAAGCGATCGTCTGTACCGACCATTTCAATGGGAACAGGAACGGTTTTGGCTGCAGCCTCTGCAACAGCGCTTCCGAGACCGCCGTAGATATTGTGGTTTTCTGCAGTGACCAGAGCACCGGTTTCCTCACCGCAGCGGGCGATAAGCTCCGTATCGATGGGCTTCCAGGTAAACATATCCACCACACGGGCGGAGACGCCCTCCAGAGCCAGCGCGGAGGCGGCTTCCAATGCTTCGGCTACCATGATGCCGCTGGCAATGATGGTCACATCCGTACCGTTGCGCAGGACATTGCCTTTGCCGATCTCAAAGGTGCTGCCGGGTTCGTAGATCCCAACGGCATTTTTCCGGGCCATGCGGGTATAGTAAACACCATAGGTATCTGCCAGCTGGCGGGTAAGGTCTGCCAAAGCAACGGGATCGCAGGGTTCCAGAAGTGTGATTTCAGGTATTGCTCTGAGAACGGCCATATCTTCAAAGGGCATATGAGTGCCGCCGTTATACGCAGCGGTGACGCCGGGATCCGAACCGGTGATCCGTACGTTCAGCTTCGCGTAGGCTGCGGAGATAAAGATCTGGTCGCAGACCCGGCGGGAGGCGAAGGGACCGAAGGAGTGACAATAGGGGACCTTGCCCGTCAGGGAAAGACCTGCTGCAACGCCGATCATATTGGCTTCGCTGATCCCGCATTGAATGGCGCGATCGGGGAAAGCCTTGAAAAACGGCTTCATACCCGAGGAACTGACCAGATCGGCATCCAGGACGACGATATCCTCACGAGAACCGGCGAGTTCCATCAGGGTGCTGCAATAGGCGTCCCGCATGAGCGTTTCGGAGTTCTGGAGTGTGGGTTTAAGTTTGAACATAAAGGATGATCCTGCCTTTCTGCAAAGAGCAAGCATTACGTTTCAATATGGGAATCCGATGCAAAACGTTATTTCCGCAGTGCGGCGCGGGCTTCCTCCAAAACGGCTTCCGCCTTGGCAAGCGCTTCTTCCATCTGCTCCGGCTTGAAGTTGATGTGGTGGTTGGAAACGATCCCTTCCGCAAAACTGCAGCCATTACCCTTGCGGGTGTGCATGACGACGGCGGCGGGGCCGTCCGCGTACTCCTTCGCATCGGAAAACGCCTGATAGAGAGCGGGAATGTTGTGTCCGTCGCACTCAAATACTTTCCATCCGAAAGCGCTGAGTTTCTGCCCAACGTCGCCCAGATCCATCACATCGGCGGTATAGCCGTCCAGCTGCTGGCCGTTCACGTCAATAATGGCGATCAGATTGGAGAGCTTGTACTGATGGGCAAAGAGGAAGCCTTCCCAGTTCTGCCCTTCGTCCAGCTCACCATCCCCGATGATCACCCAGGTGGTGCTGTTCCGGCCGTCCATCCGGTCGCCAAGAGCTATGCCGCAGGCGCTGCTGATGCCCTGGCCAAGGCTGCCGGTGGTCATGTCGATGCCCGGAGTCTTGTTCCGGTCGGTGTGACTGGGAAGACGCCCGCCGCCCTGGTTCAGCTCCCGAAGCATACTCTCCGGGAAAAACCCCTTGATAGCCAGAGTGGCATATACGGTGGGACCCGCATGGCCTTTGGAGATCACCAGCTTGTCCCGATCAGGCCAGTTGGGACGCTTGGGGTCATAGCGCATGAATTCGCCGTAGAGCAGGCTGACTGCTTCCACGATGCTCATGGCGCCGCCGATGTGGCCAAAGCCGATGTGACCAAAAGTGTTCAGGGTCTTCACCCGGATCTCCTCCGCAAAGACGCGGAGTTCCTTACAGCGAATGCTCTTGTTCAATGTTATTCCTCCTTTTTCAGAAGGCGATTTTCTCTTCGATATAGGCTTCCAGAGAATCGATCGGCAGACGGACCTGAGCCATGCTGTCCCGCTCGCGAACGGTCACGCAGCCGTCGGTCTCGCTGTCAAAGTCATAAGTGACGCAGAAAGGCGTGCCCACTTCGTCCTGGCGGCGATACCGCTTGCCTATGGAGCCGGCCTCGTCATAGTCGCACATGAACTTGCGGCTGAGCTTGGCAAAGACTTCCTGGGCGGGCTTTGCCAGCTTCTTGCTGAGGGGAAGCACGGCACATTTCATGGGCGCCAGGAAGGGGTGGAGGCGCAGAACGGTGCGTACGTCGTTCTTCTCCGGATCCACGACTTCTTCGTCATATGCATCTACCAGGAAAGCAAGAGCTACCCGGTCGGCGCCCAGGGAGGGTTCGATCACGTAGGGGATATACCGGGTATTCTTCTCCTGATCGTAATAGCTCATATCCTGATGGGACTCGTTCTGATGCTGGGTAAGGTCATAGTTTGTCCGGTCGGCAACGCCCCAAAGTTCGCCCCAGCCGAAGGGGAAGAGATATTCGAAGTCTGTGGTGGCCTTGGAGTAGAAGCTCAGCTCTTCGGGACTGTGATCCCGCAGACGAAGGCATTCGTCATTCATACCCAGACTCAGAAGCCAGTCGTGGCAGAAACCGCGCCAGTACTGGAACCATTCGAGATCGGTATCCGGCTCGCAGAAAAACTCGAGCTCCATCTGTTCGAATTCGCAGGTGCGGAAGGTGAAGTTGCCCGGAGTGATCTCATTCCGGAAGCTCTTGCCGATCTGGCAGATGCCGAAGGGTACTTTCTTCCTGCTGGTACGAAGGACGTTGTTGAAGTTCACGAAGATGCCCTGGGCGGTCTCGGGGCGGAGGTACACGTCGGATCCGGAATCCTCGGTCACGCCCTGGTGGGTCTTGAACATCAGGTTGAACTTCTTGATGTCAGAGAAATCACTCTTGCCGCAGCCGGGACAGGGGATCTGCTGTTCCCGGATATATGCGACCATCTGATCATTGGTCATGGCTTCCACGTTGACATCGACGCCGTTTTCCTTGGCCCATTCCTCAATGAGCTTGTCGGCGCGGTGACGCCGCTTGCAGCCTTTGCAGTCGATCAGCGGATCATTGAAGTTGGTGACGTGCCCGGAAGCGACCCAGACTCTGGGGTTCATGAGGATATCCGCATCCAGACCGACGTTGTAAGGGCTCTCCTGGACGAATTTCTTCCACCAGGCGCGTTTGATGTTGTTCTTGAATTCTACGCCCAACGGGCCGTAGTCCCAGGTGTTGGCCAGACCGCCGTAGATCTCACTGCCGGAGAAGATGAAACCGCGGTTTTTGCAGAGCGCTACGATCTTGTCCATGGTCTTTTCTGAGTTGCGCATAAATCCTGTTCCCCCATGCTCTTAGTATTTTGACTGATACTGTGTGTGATATGCGAGAATCAAAACAATGTGCCAGGCAAGCACATTTTCATCATTATATACTCTGCCGGAACAAAGTCAACCGACAGACGGGAAAAACCGCATTTTTATGCAGGATGCACAGGGATCAGATGGCAGTTTCTCCGGCCAGGACGCGTTTGTAATCCTCGTAGTTCCTGCGCAGCAGGGCAGGCGTATCCAGCCCGTATGGACATTTGGATTTGCAGGCGCCGCAGTTGAGACAGGTTTCGATCTTTTTCATCATCTCCTGCCCCCGCGGACTGAGATTCTGCGCAGAGGGCGCCCGGCGGAGAAGCAGACTCATTCTGGCACAGGTATTGATCTCAATGCCCTGAGGACACGGCATGCAATATCCGCAGCCGCGGCAGAAATCCCCGGAAAGCTCACTGCGATCCTTTTCCATGATCGTTTCCAGCTCTGCGGTCAGTTCGGGCGGTTCCCGGAGGTAATCCAGAAACTCCTGCAATTCCGTTTCCCTTTGAACGCCCCAGATAGGCAGAACGGGATACTGCGCGATAAACGCTGCTGCAGCCCGCCCGCTGCGGATCAGACCTCCTGACATGGCTTTCATGGCAACGAACCCCATTCCATTGGAGACAGTGGATTCCACCAGATCGATGTCCTGGGGAGAAGCCAGCAGGCTGAAGGGAAACTGAAGTGTCTCATAAAGACCTGAGGCCACCGCCTCGCGGGCAACGCCGATGCGGTGGTTGGTTATCCCGATATGCAGGATCTTTCCCTGTTCCTTTGCCTTCAGCATGCAGTCGTAAAGCCCGGAGGAATCCCCGGGGCGGGGAACGAAAGAAGGATTATGAAACTGGTATACATCGATATGATCGGTTTTCAGCGTACGAAGACTGGTTTCCAGATCGGTCCAGAATCCTTCCGGCGTCTGGCTCCCGGTCTTGGTGGCGATGAACAGTTCGTTTCGGCGGCCGATGAACGCTTCGCCCAGCTTTTCTTCGCTGTCTGTATACCACCGGGCAGTATCAAAGTAGGTCATTCCGCCGTCCAGAGCCATGAGAAGGAGACGGATGGCTTCCGCCTTGCTGATCCGCTGGATCGGAAGGGCGCCGAAAGCCATGGATTCAGTAAGAATACCGGTTTTGCCGAGTTCGCGTTTCATGTCATACTCCTTTCCTTCGATGGGCCAATCTCTCTGATTCAGAATGATACCATAAATACTTTATTGTCACAAGCAGACACCTTCAGCGCAATTGAAATTCGTGTATGATCGCGCGGCTCACCTTGCAATTTCCGGATGCGGATGATACAGTATAGACAGTTAAGATGGAAAGCGGGAGAACCGTCATGAAACGACATGATGAGATCGTGAGCCTGATGCAGACACTGGGAGCCGGATTTCGCCTTCATCCGGAGGAGACGGAGAAGAAGCTGAGTATCCTGACAGATGTGCAGCAGGAAAACCTGGTTCGTCTTCTGAAACGTATCGCGGACGGAAACGTGCACACGTATGCCTTCGGACACGGATCCCAGGAAAAGAAGTCTGCAAGGACGGATGAGAGGGTGATCTGGGACAGAGGACCGACCCCCTCCGGACCGCGAAAAGTACCGCGTCTTCCGGAACCGGATTCATATGATGAGATCAACGACCGCAGCGCCATTTGCCGGGGCTGTCCATCGGGCTGCGAGCTCCGATGGGATGACAAGGGGAACTTTTCCGGATACAGCTGCATCATCGGACAGGAAACTGCCGAAATGCTGGCTGAGTATTATCGCGCCAAGTAAATATCGCATTTAACAGAAAACGAAAGAAAAGAGCGGCCGGGTACAATACCCGGCCGCATTTTGCTGCAGCTGAAAGACTCAGGCCAGCGGTTTCCCGCAGGAAGGGCAGAACCGGGCGCCCGGATCGACTTCCTTGCCGCACTCGGGGCAGAAGGCCCGCTGCACGGTTTCTTCGACCTTTTCCACGGCGGCTTCCGCTTCGCTGACCGCATCGTCAATGGCATCGGCGGCTTCATCGGCCGCGGCGGCTCCGGCAGCCTTCAGCTCGGCGATGCGGCTGCTGTTTTTCTCCATGATCTCATTGGCGGCGGCGATAGCAGAGAGCTGGCTCATGATATATTCATCCTCAGCCAGGAGGTTATTCTCCGCAACATATGCGCCGATCAGCTGCTGCGCATGCTTGATCGCGTCAAGCTGCTTCTGGTTATCCAGGGAGAGCTTGCCCTGTTCGGCAAGGCCCTTGCCCTTTTCCACCGCGTCGTTTGTGAACTTTTTCAGTTTGTCAGCAAAAGACATGTTCGTTTCTCCTTTTCATGATATTTAGTTACCGGTACGCAGAGATCCGTATACCGGAGCTATTCAGAGCCAGGCCATGGCTGTACCTGTTTTCCCTTGACCAGATACGCTTTGTTTGAGAGCAGGGCCATGGGAGCATCGGAAAGACTGTCGGAATAGAATTCACTGATTTCAGTGTCGGGATATCGTTCGCGGAAGCGGAGCGGCTTCTCCGGCCCTTTGCAGTTTCGCCCTTCGATCCGGCCGGTTCGGATATCCATACGGGTGCCCAGACACTCCAGCCCCAATCTTCTGCAAAGGCCGGTAACGAGAAACTGGGGCGAAGCGGTGATGACAAGCCCGCCCTGAGGCAGTTTCTCCGCTGCCCAAGGAGCGATCCGGTCCTGCATCCGATCCCAGAATCGTTCGACCAGTACATCCGCATCCGGAACCGCACGAAGATATCCGTGAAAGGCTTCCTTCAAACGGGTCAGATCGCATAGGTGCAGCAGCTTTCCCAAAGCAAAAAAACCGGCCACGGGGAGCCATAGGAGGATCAGCGGATGATGCGGGATGCAGAATCGATAAAACGATGTGCTGCTTTCTCCAAGGAAGATCGTCTTATCAAAATCATAAACAATCATTGCCGGCAGGACGACCCTCCTTATCAATGTGTAGTGTAACACAGGGGTAAAGTTTACGCAAGTGCGGGTATGCTTGGATTCAAACGATGCCGGCCAGAGCCCGGATCACATATCCCGCAAGTTGAAGCCCTGCGGCAGAGGGGACCCAGCTTACGCTTCCGGGGATGCTTCTGCGTCCCTGCGGCGGATCTTCCCCCGTATCGGATGGCTTTGAGGAATTACCGGGCGCCCAGAGCACTGCTGTGTGGAGAATGCCGCGTTTCCGCAGCTCTTTTCGCATGACTCTGGCCAGAGGATCATCCCTTGTCTCGCTGATATCGGAGATGCGGAAGCCTTCGGCGGACAGACGATTTCCGGTACCAAGACAGCTCACAATGGGGATATTCAAGGCATGAGCAGACTGGATCAGGTCAAGCTTACTGGTAACGATATCGATCGCGTCCAGAATGTAATCATAATCCGCTGAAAGGAGCGCATCCCGTGTTTCAGCCGCATACCGTTCTACCCTGGGAAACACTCGGATATCGGGATTGATATCCGCGGCACGCGCAGCGGCAACCAGTGCTTTGGGCTTGCCGAGCGTTGAATTAAGAGCAAAGAGCTGGCGGTTCAGATTGGATTCGCCGACTGTGTCGAAGTCAACCAGCGTCAGCGTTCCAACGCCTCCGCGGACCAGGGCTTCGGCTGCCCAGGAGCCGACTCCGCCCAGACCGAAAACCGCGACATGGCTTTTCGCCAGACGCGCCATCGCCTCAGGTCCAAGTAATGCTTCTTCCCGGATAAACCGTTGGGATGACATGAACATCACCTGCCCGGATCAGGCTCCACCGGAGAGGATGGATCCTCCCAATGGGTCATGGTGTTGTAAAACACACAATGGGTGAGCGCGATGGAAGGAAGTTCCCAAAGGCGAACCACCCCATAGGAAAAATAAAACACCAGCAGAGAAAGCGCATAGGGGAGCAGCAGGCTCAGATCCAGACGAAACAGATTCATTTTTTCCCCGACCATCAGCCGCGCAGACTGGCGGAGACAGCGGATGGGTCCATACTCCGGGTGTTCGGCCAAGACGAACCAACTGAGCCGCCAACGATAAAAAAGCATAACGCCCGGAATGATAAACAGACAGCATCCGAGCAGACAGCCAAACTCGATCACGATGGAGAGGACGAAGATCTTGCCGATCCGGGAGAAACCGGAGGGCAGATCCCGCCAGGAATAGGGAAGACCCCGTACTCCCCGCAGTGTGATCTCATACCATCCCGCCTTCAACACCTGTGCAAGGAGCAGAAGAACGAGAGCAAGCCCCATATAGCTGAGCACCTCCCAGGTAACGGGAGGAAGATTGGGATCGCCGGCAGCCAAAAACTGCTGTACCGTGTCCTGCCAGTCCATAAACTGCTGCTGCATGCGCAGACTGAAATACAGGAGGACGGTAGAGAACGCGGTGTATATGAGAAATACTTTCAAATAGGCCGGTCCGACCCGCAAGGCGGCTTTTTGGGCCAAGGCCCGATATTCCGGTACGGTCATAAACGCAAATCCTTTCCGGAGAACTAATGGTTGAACTTGTTCATGGCACTGTCAATGCCATGGGAAATGATCTCCTCGGCGGCATCCAGCGCACGGGAGGCGGCTTCCCGTATTTCCTTGTATTCCGTATCGCTCAGTTTGCCGATGACCCAATCCACAACGTCATAATCCGGGCGCGGAGGAGCTCCTACGCCGATTTTAATCCGTGGATAATCCTGCGTGCCCAGCTTCTGGGTGATGCTTTTGATGCCGTTGTGTCCGCCGTCCGAACCGCCGCGTTTGATGCGGAGTTTCCCAGGCGGGAGGGCAATGTCATCATGGATCACGATCACATGTTCCGGCGGGATCCGGTAAAAAGCGGCGGCGGGCTGAACAGCCTCGCCGCTGAGATTCATGTATGTCTGAGGACGGAGGAAGAGGACAGATTCTCCGCCAAAAGCGGCGATATCGGTAAAAGCATGGAATTTCAGCCTGGTCGTGTGGATCGGGCGGTCTTCCTCCAGGAGCGTGCAGGCGATCCAGCCCGCATTGTGGCGGGTGCGGGCATATTGGCTGCCTGGGTTGCCCAGGAAACAGACGATCCACTTCGGGGCGGAACGATTGGAAAAATGAAGCATAAATCGAAACACCTCTTGAGTACGGCAAAGGAGATCCCGGACAGGAGACTCAGTCTTTCCGATTCATGTCCGCCGCCATGCGTTTCAGTGCGTCGGACAACAGCTCCAGTTCATCACCGGTATGGATCTCGGGCGCATGATACTCAAATCCTTCGGCGGTTGGTCTGCTCTCGATCACGGACAGAGTCAGAGCCTGGATCGGCCTGATCAGATTGCGGTCAATGAGCGCGTAAATGATGACAGCCTGCAGCAGGATCACCAGAATGGCGAAGATGGGCTTTAAAACATGGAATGCGACAATGGAAATAACGACAGCAAGGACGAAACCTAGCAGGATCTTTTTGCTCAGAGTGACCCGAAATAGATTCTGCTTCCATTTTGAAAGGTTTTTCCGGTTCATTTCGTTTTTGCCCCATCCTTGGTTTTGTTCAATTTCGGCCTGGGCAGCAGACTGCTGAGGATCCGGGATCTGCCCGAACTCCGATAATCTGTCAGCACCAGCGCGGCGCCGGGAATGGAACCGACAAAAGTCCACAGCAGATCGAACATCGTATCCCGCAGGCCGATGTCCAGATAGGCCGGCCATGGATCCCCGTTAACGATCACGTTGGAAATATCGATTTGCTGAGCCTGATTCAGCCCTTCCGGCTGCAGAATAACAGAATAGATGGAAAAGATCCAGCAGTCCTTCTGCATATCGGTATGAAACCACAGATCAACGGCAAATTCAACGAATTCCCAAAGAACGGCGATAAGCATGGAAAAGGAAACGGACAGGAGAACTGCGGCAGCTTTCGGCATAGACCGGGAAACGCCCTCTTTTCGGCCCAGCAGATCCGGCATGGAATAGCCGATCACGGCAGCCAGAACGCCCCAGATAAAATGAAGGGCAGAATCCCAGAACGGAAGCCGAAGATAAAGCCCGGATACCTCGCCGCCCAGATTTGCGGCGGCGGCAAAGCAAGCGGCTATGCCATAGAGCAAGGGAGGAATGGATGCGCGGAAAACGAGGCCCAGCAACGCCGGGAGGGAGTACAGCGCAATACACAGGACACAGAGGCCGACATGGCCCCATTGCCCGACAATAAGGCTCCTGACAAGAAGCACAAGAGTAATCCCGTGCAGCAGAATGAACAGAATGATCAACGCTCTGCTGCTGCCTAGTTGCTTCCTGAGCCTCATTTGCCGCCTCCTGTCCCGGAATCACCCTCCATCTGGCTAATTATATCGAAAAAATCTAAAAAAGAAAGGGTTTTCAGAAGGGAAAAAGAAAAAAACCGCGTATAAGGAAATATAGGGAGTTGCTGAAATCCCGGCACGCACGGGAAGGCAATGATCCATTCGTCGACAGGAAGGCGGCGGTGCAGATGCCAAATCCGCGTTTGGAACGGGAAGAACTGGAACGAATCATGCTCTCGTCAAAGGCGGCCTTTGCTGCCGAAAGCAGGGGAAGGGAACGTCCGGAAGAACCTTGCGAAGTCCGGACCTGTTTTCAAAGAGATACCGATCGGATCGTTCATTCCAAATCCTTTCGCAGGCTGAAGCATAAAACCCAGATGCTCCTGAGTCCGGAAGGAGATCATTACAGGACCAGAATGACCCACACCCTTGAAGTCAGCCGGATCGCCCGGACGATAGCCAGAGCGCTGCGGCTGAACGAGGATCTGACTGAAGCCATCGCGCTGGGACACGATCTGGGCCATACTCCCTTCGGCCATGCGGGAGAACGTGCCTTGATGGCGATCTATCCCGGCGGCTTTGAACATAATGCCCAGAGCCTGAGAACGATAGACCGGCTGGAAAAGGACGGCCGAGGATTGAATCTGTCGTGGGAGGTCCGTGACGGGATCCGATGGCATACGGGGGAGCAATGGCCCGAGACCCTTGAGGGGCGGATCGTCCGATTCAGCGACAGGATCGCATACGTGAACCACGACACGGATGACGCGGTACGGGCAGGGATCCTGCACGAGACAGATCTGCCGGAAGAAGTGCGGGAAATCCTCGGCGGCCACTACAGCCGCAGGATCGATACCGTCGTACGGGATATCATCCGCTCCTCGGGAGAAGACATTCGGATGAGCCCGCAGGTTGAGCACGCGATGACGACGTTTCGGGATTTCATGTTTGAACGCGTATACCGCAATCCGGTTGCGAAATCTGAGGAAATAAAGGTCGAGGGAATGCTTCGCGCATTGTATGAGCATTATCTTGCCGACCCGTCGAGGCTTCCCGAGGACTATCGATCGGTCGCAGAGACAGAGGGACTCGACAGAGCGGTGTGCGACTATATTGCGGGAATGACGGATCAGTTCGCTGTGAGCGTCTTCGGGGAGCTTTATATCCCTATGGGATGGAGCAGGCGATGATTCTGCCGCTGCAGAAACGGGAAAGGAGGAGTATTCGTGGCGATACCGGATGCATTTCTGGATGAACTGGTGGAACGGAGCGATATCGTTGATGTCGTTTCCCAATATGTGCAGCTCACCAAAAAAGGCGGAAATCTATTCGGCCTGTGTCCGTTCCATAACGAGAAGACGCCTTCATTTTCCGTTTCGCCGGATAAACAGATCTACCATTGTTTTGGCTGCGGAAAAGGCGGCGGTGTGATCAGCTTTATCATGTCCATCGAAAATCTCTCTTTTCCGGACGCAGTCCGTTTCCTTGCAGATAAAAATGGCATGACCGTGCCGGAGGAGAGCGCGGATCAGGAGATCCCCAGACAACGGAAGCGAATGCTTGAACTGAACCGGGAAGCGGCCAGATGGTTTTATGCATGCCTGAACGGGCCGGGAGGCGCAAAAGCCGCAGCATACCTGGATAAGAGAGGGATCACCCGAAAAACCGCCAACCGCTTCGGCCTGGGCGCTGCGCCGGAGGGCTGGGATAATCTGCTCAAGGCCATGCGGGAAAAAGGCTTCACACAAGATGAACTCCTTGCCGCGGGATTAGTCACTGCCGGTCAGCGGCGGAAGGAGAGCGGAACGCGAAGCGTATACGATAAATTCCGGGACCGGCTGATATTCCCTGTGATCGATATCCGCGGCGAGGTGCTCGGGTTCAGCGGCCGTGCACTGAACGACGATCAGGATCCGAAGTACCTCAACAGTCCCGAGACCCTGGTGTTTTCCAAACGACGGACGCTGTTCGGCATGAACCTGGCCAAGAATACGAAACGAAGCAGCATCCTCCTGGTTGAAGGCAACATCGACGTCGTTACCCTCCACCAGGCTGGTTTCGACAACGCGGTGGCCACCATGGGCACAGCACTGACCACAGAGCAGACCAGGCTCATATCCCGCTATGCCAAAGAGATCGTCATCTGCTACGATAATGACCCGCCCGGGAAAAAAGCGACGGAAAGAGCATTGGATCTGCTGAAAAATTCCGAATTCACCGTTCGGGTCCTGAAGCTTCCGGACCGCATCGTGGATGGAAAGGCAGTGAAAATCGACGCGGATGATTTCATACGCCTCCGCGGATCGGACGCCTTTGAACAGCTGCTCAGCGGAAGCGGAGGCGGGATGGAGTTCCGTCTGGGAGAGCTGCGGGATAAATATGATCTGACAGATGATATGCAGCGCCTTGAGTATCTTCGCGCCGTATGCACCATGCTGGCGGAGATCGCCAGCCCCGTTGAACGCGAGGTGTGGTGCTCACGGGCTGCAGCCGGCTGCGGCGTCACAGCGGATGCTCTCAAGCAGGAGGTCGAGCGGCAGAGAAAAAGGAACCTGAAAAACAGCAGAAAACAATATGAGCGTTCCTTGACCCGCCCGACCAGAAACGCTCAGCCCCAGGAAAAAAAGCTCAGGTATGATGATATTCGCAGCGCCGTTGCGGAGGAAGGCGTGATCCGGCTGCTTCTTCTGGATCCCGGAATGATTCAGGAATGCAGTTTGGAGGCAGAGGAGTTCACTTCTCCCGTCCTTCGGCGATTGTATGAAGATCTGCGGAGACGGCAAAAGGAAGGCCGCAGCGTGACCCCTTCAGCACTGGCAGCCGGCATGGAGGAGGGTGAGGCAGCCCTGCTCACGGAATTGCTGAATAAGCCGGAATCGGGAGGCCAGGCGAGAGAAACGCTGAGAGACTATACAGACGTAATCCGGCAGGAAAAGATCATGAAAAGCGGGGACCTTCAGGAGATCGCCCGCCTTATGCGAAAGAAAAACAAACTGGATTGATAAACGATCAAGCAGCGCCGGATACGGCGCGGGAAAGGACAGAAGATATGGCGGAAAAGAAGAAGAGAGAAAAAAAGACGATTCCGGAGGAAGCTTCGGCTCCCGAGGAAGAGAAGGTCGTCGCCCCTGCGGCGGAAAAGCCGAAGGCGAAGACCCGGAGCAAAACAAATAAGACAAAAGCCGCTGAGAATAAACCTGTCGAGGAAGCTCAGGCTGAGGAAAAAAAGGACGAACAGGTTCAGCATTATGAGGATCTGGAAGCCGCTGCGGACGAGTTTCTGAAACAGGCTGAAGCAGAACAAAAGGCGAAGGCGGATAAGGAAAAGGCAGCAGTGGGCGCGGATAATCTTCCTGAACGTGAAGCTGCTCAGAAGAGCCCGGAACAGCGGATCAAGGAACTGCTTGAGAAAGGGAAAAAGAGCGGTTCCCTGACCATCAAAGAAGTGATGGACCTGATGGAGGATCTCCATTTTGAAGCTGAGCAGGCGGACAAGGTCTTTGAGCTCATCGACAATATGGGGATCGAAACCGTGGAAGAAGAATTCAACGTCAACAACCGCGGCGTTGAGTCCGTTGCCGAGGAGCTGCCCGACGAGGCGGATTTTGACGAATTGGACGATATGGAGGAGATCAGCGACGATGAGCTGGCCGCAACGGACGCTCTGGCCGATACCTTCAGCATCGATGATCCGGTCAGAATGTATCTCAAGGAGATCGGAAAGGTAAACCTGCTTACACCGGAAGAAGAAGTCGAACTGGCAAAGCGCATGAGCGAGGGAGACAAGGATGCAGGCCGCCGTATGGCAGAAGCCAACCTTCGCCTGGTGGTTTCCATTGCCAAGCGTTATGTGGGCAGGGGAATGCTCTTCCTTGATCTGATCCAGGAAGGAAACCTCGGACTGATCAAAGCGGTGGAGAAGTTTGACCATACCAAAGGTTATAAATTCTCCACCTATGCCACGTGGTGGATCCGGCAGGCGATCACTCGTTCCATTGCCGACCAGGCCAGGACGATACGGATCCCCGTGCATATGGTCGAGACCATCAACAAGGTCATCCGGGTATCCCGGCAGCTGCTCCAGGAACTGGGCCACGATCCTACCCCGGAAGAAGTGGCGGAAGAGATGGGCATGCCGGCGGATAAAGTGCGGGATATTCTGAAGATCGCGCAGGAACCGGTAAGCCTTGAAACGCCCATCGGCGAAGAAGAAGACAGCCATCTGGGGGACTTTATCCCCGATGAGTATGCATCCGAACCCGCCGAAGCCGCCAGCTTCACCTTCCTCCGGGAACAGCTGATGAGCGTACTGGACACCCTTACGGAAAGAGAGAAAAAGGTGCTTATCCTTCGCTTCGGCATAGAAGACGGACGTTCCCGCACACTGGAAGAAGTGGGAAAAGAATTCAACGTCACTCGGGAGCGGATCCGGCAGATCGAAGCAAAAGCGCTGAGAAAGCTGCGCCATCCCAGCCGGAGCAAAAAGCTGAAGGATTTCCTCAACTGATCAGACGAGTAGAATACATCCATCCTGCTGTACGGACGGATCTGGAAAGGAAAGACGAATATGTATCAAAACGGAATGCTGTGGATAGCAGCAGGGGAGAACGGGAAGAAGATCTGTTTGGAGCCGGCCAAAGCCAATCGCCATGGTTTGGTGGCCGGGGCTACCGGTACCGGCAAAACCGTAACGCTCAAAGTAATGGCTGAAAGCTTCTCCGAGGCAGGAGTCCCGGTTTTCCTGGCGGATGTCAAGGGCGATCTGGCGGGCATGGTCAAGCTGGGCACCCCGAATGCAAATGTGGAAAGCCGGGTGCAGCGCTTTGGGATCGAAGACTGGAGTTACCGTTCTTATCCCACGCGTTTCTGGGATGTGTACGGGAAAAAGGGCCATCCTCTGCGGACGACCATCTCCGAAATGGGCCCGCTTCTTCTCAGCCGCGTATTGGACCTGAACCAGACGCAGACCGGTATCCTGAATATTGCTTTCCGCGTTGCGGATGAAAACGGCCTTCTCCTGTTGGACATTAAGGATCTGAAAGCGATCCTGAGCTTTGTGTCTGAGAACGCAAAGGATTTATCCGCAGAATACGGCAATATCACTCCCCAGAGCGTGAATACCATCCTGCGCAATCTGCTGTACCTGGAGGATCAAGGGGGCAACATATTCTTCGGCGAACCTGCGTTCGACGTGCGCGACTGGCTGGAAACTACATACGACGGACGCGGCTGGATCAATATTCTCCACTGCGTCGAGCTGTTCCAGAGCCCCAAGCTGTATTCCACATTCCTTCTTTGGATGCTGAGTGAACTGTATGAAAACCTGCCGGAAGCAGGGGATTTGTCCAAGCCCAAGATCGTATTCTTCTTCGATGAAGCGCATCTTCTCTTTGATGACGCTCCGAAGATCCTGCTTCAGAAGATCGAGCAGGTGGTCCGCCTGATCCGGTCCAAGGGCGTCGGCGTATACTTTGTGACCCAGAGTCCGACCGATCTTCCCGGGGATATCCTGGCTCAGCTTGGCAACCGGGTCCAGCATGCTCTTCGCGCCTATACCCCTGCGGAGCAGAAAAAGGTTCGCGCAGCGGCGGACACTTTCCGGGCAAATCCGGAGTTCCGTACTTTGGATGCCATCATGGAGCTGGCGACCGGTGAAGCTCTGATCTCCTTCCTGGGAGACGACGGCGCGCCTTCCCCCGTGGAGCGCGCATGGATCCTTCCTCCCCAGAGCCATATGGGCAGCATTGAAGATACCGAGCGTGAAGATGCGCTTCGGCGGGATGGGATCGGCGTGCGTTATGATGAGGTGATCGATCGGGAATCCGCCTATGAACTGCTGGCCAAGCGGGCTGAGGAGAGTGCCAGGGAGTATGAGGAATACCTGGCCGAGATGGAACGGCAGAAGGAAGAGGAAGCGCAGCGGATCGCTGAGGAAAAAGCCGAACTCGCCAGACAGAAAGCTGCGGAAAAGGAAGCGCTGGCTCAGCAGAAGGCAGAAGAGAAAGAAGCTCTTGCCCAGCAGAGGGCTGAGGAGAAGGCTAAGGCCGCCGAGGAAAAGGAAAAGCAGAAAAAGGCAAATCAACGGGTGAATAAGGCGCAGCGTATCGTCACGACCGCAGCCAGCAGCGCGACCCGCAGCATTATCAGCAACACGCTCCGGCGTCCGATATCCAAGAAACAGAGCGTTGCCACGAATGCCATCAACAGCGCGTTCAACAGCACGGTGAATGGGATAGGTCGTGAGATCAGCGGCAGTCTCATCCGGGGCATCTTCGGAACGTTTAAGAAGAAATGAGCCGGTGAGAGGGAAATAAAACGATCGATCATACGACTGAAACTGCAGGACCTGCCTGAAGCCTAACGCTTCAGGCAGGTCTTTTCCTGTGTGCTGTTATCCTGATCGTCGTTTGTTGACCTTATTGTGTCGGAGTCCGTGGTCAGATGCGCCCTTCCTTCCGGCATTTCTCCAGGAACCAGTCCGTGTCGGCTCCCGGCGCAGGGGAGGGGAACACGGAGATGGTCGGAGTGAGCGACAGACGGCCCGCTCCGTGGGTGGTACGAAGCATACCCACGCCGGGGTGGAATTCCCGTTTTGTCAGGCCCTTGGCCTTGGCGTAATCCTCCTCGGGCGGTTCAGCCTGATAATAGCGGCAGCGTCGTACGGTGACTCCGGGCACGTCCAGCAGACTGACCCAGGCATCGGCAGATCCTTCGGCTGCTCTTGCATCCAGCGCGGACGACAGCTCCGCGGGATCCTCGGGCAGACCGGCCAGCAAGGGGATAGAACGGATGGCCGAAGTGTCCTTGGCAACGAGATAGAACCAACCGTCTTTTGCCTTGAAGATCCGGTCCAGGGGGCCATAGCCTTTTGCCTCCGGTCCGGCGGGCTCGTCCCATACCTTTCCGTCGTAGTCAAGCATAAAGGGGAGCTGTGTCAGAGTAGAACTGCGGGAGAGACAGGCCTGTACCCGCTGGCCAATGCCGCTGCAGAGCCTGCCGTAAACGGCCAACAGGACCCCCAGACAGCCCATCTGCCCGGTCATGTGGTCAAGGACCAGAAGGGGAAGGGTCTCGGGCTTGACGGAATTTCCGTAGCGGCAGGACATACCGGAGACTGCTTCGCCAAGGTCTTCATGACCTCGCATCCATTCCCGGCCGCCGCCAAGGGAATGAATGTTGATCTGTGAAAGAATGATGTTCGGATTCTTCTCCCGGAGTTGTTCATCCGTTACGCCAAGATGCTCATAGGCGGCCTGGGCAAAATTGCAGTGGAATACGTCAGCCTCCCGGATGAAGGAATCCAGGAGCTTTTTTCCATCCGGAGATTTCAGATCCAGGAAGATGCAGGTCTTGCCGTTGTTTTGCGTTTCGTGCCCGGCCAAAGCGGTATGATTGAAGGTCAGGTTTGGATTATTGATCTTCAGAACTTCTGCGCCGTACTCAGCCAGAAGGCGCCCGCAGGTGGGACCGGCTACGACCTGGCAAAGATCCAGTACCTTTATGCCTTTCAGTGCCGGTTCGGCAGGCTGACAGCTTCCGGGAACGGCTTTCGCGGGGAGCGCATCCAACTCTGCAAGGATATCGGCTCTGTCCTGATCTGGCAGATGGCGGGGAATCCCAGCACTGTCGCCGCTTTTCAGCATGATGGAAGGGACACCTGGCTGCAGCGTAGTGCCCAGCACGGGATCGTCAACAGTGATCACGCTTCGGCTGTCAACTGCGGCCTTGTCACGGAGCCATTCGGCGCTGGTTTTCGATACGGCAAAACCGGCTCCGTGCTCATTCTGCGCATAGTCCTCCCACTCCTGCATGGTTCGCCCCAGCATGAGCTTTCTGACCGTTTCCCCTGCGTCCGGAGGCACGGAATCGTCGATCCACTCCGCCGGGAACAGGGAGCGGGCAATGCTGAGGGCTCCACGGGGAGGCGGCGTGGTCTGGATATATCGGCCGTCCTTGCATGGATATTGAGCCATGAGACGGACCAAAGCATAGCTGTTGGTGTTTTCCGGCCTGCGCTGGGTACCGGGAGGAAGCATGCTTTGAGGCGGGGTGACGGTACGGGTACTGTCGACCTCAAAGGCAGCGTCATACAGGGCAGATTCGATATATTGGCCACGACCGCACTTTTTCCGGACGATCAAAGCGGCAATGATGCTGTGACAGGCGATAACGGCGGCGAAATTGGAAGCCAGCGGCAGCGCGTCAAAGCGGATATACCGGCTTCGGGAAGCAAAATCCATGCCGGAATATAAACCGGCCTCGGCACCGATGATCCCTTCCCAACCGGGGAGTTCCCTGCGCTGGAGATCGTCTTTGGAGAAACCGGGCAGAGAGCAGTAGATCAGCGTGGGATTTTCCGCTGCACAAGCTTCATACCCCAGACCGAGGCGGTCCATGACGCCGGGACGGAAGTTTTCTACCACGATGTCCGACGTGCTGATCAGCCTTTTGGCAATGGCCAGATCCGCAGGATCCTTCAGGTCCAGAATGATATTGCGCTTGCCGCGGGCCAGAACAGCATTTGCCTTATATCCGTCCCATCGGGGGCCGCCGGGCGGATCGATATGGATCACGTCCGCACCGTAATCGCCGAGGATCATGGCGGCCAGAGGACCTGCGATATACTGGCCGAAATCAATGACCCGCAGACCTTTAAGTACGCCTTGCTTTTCCATAGCAGATCTCCTTTACGAACCGATATGTGTACAAGTGTGCAGACAGCGGAGATTTGAAAGTTTATCCGCGAACGGCGACGGCTTCGATCTCAAAGAGTCCGCCCTTCGGCAAAGCGGAGACCTGCACGCAGGAGCGGGCAGGATAAGGGGCGGAGAAGTGCTTGCTGTAAATGGCGTTCACCTGGCTGAAAGCGCCCATATCCGTAAGGAAGACAGTGGTCTTGACCACACTGGCGGTGGTGAGTTCGGCGGCTTTCAATACAGCCTCCAGGTTCAGCAAGGCCTGCTCAGCCTGAGCCTCCACTCCCCCCTTCAGTTCGCCGGTGGCGGGATCGATGCCCAGCATGCCGGAAACGTAACATGTATTTCCGGCCACCGTGGCTTGGGAATAGGGGCCGATTGCGGCAGGGGCGGATTTGGATTCGATTTTGGTTTTCATGCTTAGTTCTCCTTTCCTTCGCGCTGAGCGCGGTCAACGATCCACAGTTTCATCAAATTTCCGAAAAGCACTGGGCAGGGAATAGATCTCGTCCAATTCCTTAAAACCGGCCCAGCAAAAACGATCGGACATGACGGCGCAGGATATTTCGTATCCCGTCATATGCCATTCCCGATGCGTGAATATATGTTCCCTTTCAGTGATCCGCAGAAGCGCCGTCGGCGCACAGCCCCAGGCGGCTGCCTGGTCCAGGGCCTGCTGGGGGGAGAGGAGACCCGTCAGAGAGGGATATTCCCACAGACCTGCAAGAAGTCCGGTCCCGGGTCGTTTCCGCAGGGCATACCGATCTGCATGGCGCAGGAGAAAAACGGCGATTTCTTCGCGCCGTCTGGCTTTTTTCGGGCTGAGCACAGGGATCTCCCGCCAGAGTTCATCCGGCCGGGAAAGACAGACGGACGCCAGCGGACATACGCCGCATTGCGGCACGCCTCCGGGGATGCATATCATTGCGCCCAGTTCCATCAGCGCCTGATTGAAGTCTCCGCAGTTCCTGGCAGGAAAACAGGGAAGAAGAGCATCGGCGACGGCTTTTTTGTTCCGGACCAAGGATACGTCCTCCCGGCAGGCAGTCAATCTGGAACAAACTCGAAGCACGTTCCCGTCCACAGCCGGGATGGGTAAACCAAAGCAGATCGAGCAGATCGCGCCGGCAGTGTATGCCCCGATGCCGGGCAGACCGCGAACCAGCTCCGGCTCCGGGGGAAAGCTGCCGTCGAATTCCTCCATGATCTTCTTCGCCGCCTTCTGCAGATTCCGGGCCCGGCTGTAATAGCCCAACCCTTCCCAAAGCTTGAGCAGCTTATCCTCCGGGCATTCTGCAAGAGCGCGGATATCCGGCAAGGCCTGCAGAAAACGAAGGTAATAGACTTTAACTGTCTCCACCCTGGTCTGCTGGAGCATGATCTCCGATAGCCAGACCCGATACGGATCGGTCGTGTCCCGCCAGGGCAAAGATCGTCGATTCGCCCGATACCAGGGGAGAAGCAGATCAGCCAGGCTGTTCGGCAGGATCATCTCAGATATGCAGACAGACTTGGAATGCTTCATTCACGGCTTCATATACCGAGGCGGCGCGAACGCAGTCTCCCACCAGGAAAACGGAGGTTTCCGGCGCACAATGCCGCATGGCTTCCGCCTGGGCGAGCCGCGGACGCATACCGCTAGCCAGCAGGACGGTATCACAAGAGACCTCACCTTCGGTCCCGTCGCTCTTGCGGTATCGTACCCGATCCGGCAGGATCTCTGTCAAGGTGCAGCCGCAGAGAAGGGGGATCTCCCGTTCTTCAAACAAGCGGGTCAGTTCGCTGGCTCCCGATCCGGCGCTTTCCCTCAGCTTCATGGAGGCGCGCAGGGGATCCAGCTGCTCCAGAACGGTGACGTCTTTCCCCTGAAGGGACATGTTCAGCGCAGCTTCCATCCCGACGGCGCTGCCGCCGACCACGACGACTTTTTCTCCAACCGGGAATTGCCCGGATTCTGCCTTGGGCGCCCAGCAGACGTGGGGCAGATCGATCCCCGGCAGATTGGGCAGTATCGGGTCGGCACCCAGGGCCAGGATGACGGCGTCATATCCCTCAGCGTTCAGAATGTCTGCTGATGCTTCCGTATTCAGCAGTATCCTGGCCCCCCGGGCGCAGCACTGATCTGCCGTATGCCGAAGCCACTGCAGATAGTCCCGAATATCCTGCTTGAACGGAGCCAGAGCGGCGTATTTCACGCTGCCTCCGAGTTCTCCGGTCTTTTCATACAGAGTTACCCGATGCCCGCGGTCCAGAAGCGTTTCCATTGCTGTGATGCCGCCCGGCCCGCCGCCTATGACGGCGACATTCTTCTTCACCGGAGCCCTGGGGATCCGTCCGTCCGGAAGGTCGCTGGTCATGAAGGACATGGGGTTAACGGCACAGAAAATATGCCTCGGGGTACGCAGATGCTTCGCGCAGGTGTCGCAGCGCAGACAGGGACGCCGGTCCTCGGGCCGACCTTCCGCGTATTTGTTGGGCATATCCGGGTCTGCCATCAGCGGGCGGCACATGGAGACGAAATCTGCCCAACCGCTGCCGATGATCTCTTCCGCATAGTCCAGGCTGGTGATGGAGCCAACGGTGTTGACCAGCAGATCGGGGTGTGCTTGCTTGATCTCCTTGGCAAAATGGACGTTAAAGCAACGATCCATCAAGTAGTTCTGGCACCAGTTGCGATAGTACTGGTGCTTGCCCATGGGATCGCTGTGAAGACCGGCGGACACATGGAGGATATCGATGTGGCCCTTCAGATATCCGGCCAGTTGGATCGTTTCATCGATATGCATCCCTT
>JAEEGK010002154.1_pt1 | contig 49190 bp, 35 predicted proteins | sample 8958771 | NCBI WGS metagenome assembly JAEEGK01 (sample SAMN16246547, study PRJNA631951) | gut metagenome | biome: gut microbiome; feature: rumen; material: SC-attached | host: Bos | place: Iran: Karaj | collected 2018-10 | reverse complement strand
AAATACTTAAACTTTATTATGAATTATAAAATTTAATTTAAGTCAATTTTTATTATTTTAAAATATTAAAACTAAATTTGAAATTTATTTTAAAGAGTTTTAAACTTAATTATTAAATTAATAATAATTTTTAGTTATGATGTGATATTTTTATACATTAAAAAATATTATTTTTAAATTAGACATATAAATATTATTTTAAACAATTATGATTTTTAAGTAATTTAAGATTTATTTTTTTCCCATGAACTAGATATTGAGGAGGAATTATTTTAGTTTTAAATCCCCCATAATAACTTTCTTTGAATTTAATATATTTTTTTCCATCAAGAAATTTTTCTAGTTGATTATCAAATAATCTTAATTGATATATTTTCCCTTTTTCAGTCCTAAAATTATTATTCAATGTCTTACTTAAACATAAATCAACATTATTATATTTTTTAATAATATTATTATAATATTGTTTAGATTCAAAATCATTTGGGTTTTTAAAAGACATTGAATTTTTTATTTCTTCTTCTTTAATTTTTTCTTTTGTTTTATCTCTAAACCTCAAAGTTTCAGTTTGTATAGGATTAAATTTAATTAAATTAGTTTTTGGTTTTTGTGTAAATCTTAATACTTTATATTTTTTTAAAGAAATTTTATTATTATTAATATTATTATTATTATTAATAGTATTATTATTGTTTGTAATGTTATTATTATTATTATTGTTATAATTAGTAGAATTATTAATTAAAGGTAATTTATTATTTTCATTATTATTATTTAAATCTTGATTAATTTCACTTGAAGATGATGATGAAAATGATGATGAATTATTAGAATTTGAATCTGAAAGTTCACTTATTGAATAATTTAAAGTTTTTTTTCTTTTTTCTTTTCTATTAATTATATTTCCTGTTTCATGGTCAAACTTTAATGATATTGAAGAAGGTAAATTTGAAGAACTAGAAATTGATGATTTTTCTTTTTTTTTTGTTTCGGTATTTGATTTAATTGTTGATATCATTTTTGTATCAAAAAATATTTGACTTAATCTTTTTGGTTTTCGAAATTGATTTTCATCTTTATTCATATTAAATCTTTCTGCTATCTTTTTTAATTTTGCTTCTTTAATAATAATTTCTTGTCCATTTGAATCAAATAAAGATGAAGATTGATTAATAGTTAAATAAGATTTTCCTTTAAAATGATTTTTTATAATTTCACCATGAACAGAACTTTGATGAGTAAATTTAATTGTATTTAATCTATTAATCATTAAATTTATTTTTTTTTTTTGAAAAGCATTGAATGAATCATTAACTTTTTGAAAATTTTTTTTAATTTCTTCTAAAATATTAATATCTATTGATATATAAGAACAACTTTTTGAAGTACAAATTGCATCACAAATAAAATTTCCATCATATAAAATATTTTCTAATCCTAAAATATCACCTCTTTTAGAATGTGCAATTACAACATTATCATTATTTACAATTGGTTCAATTTTATTTTCTAAATTATTTTTGGTTAAATTTTTAATATATTTATTTAATTTATTAACATTTAAAAAAGGTATTATTAACTTAACTTCTCCTTCTTGAATAAAAAAAATTTTATTTCTTAATTCATTATATCTAAATAAATATTCTTTTTTATGTATTTTTTCAGAAATAAAATAATTCCAATAATTCAAAGTAAATAATTTAATTCCAATAGAATTAAAAATTTTATAAGAAAATATAAATTCAATATTTTCAACTTTAATTCTTTCTTGTATTTTTTTCATAGAATTTTGATATTCATATGCAGTTAAAGAACCAAAAAATGAATCATCTTTAACAAAAATAGTTGCAGTTCTTTGATTATTTTCATTAATTAAAGCAATTTCACCAAATGAAGAACCTTGACTTAAATCAACTACAATAAAATAACCAAATATTTTAATTTCTTTTTTTTCTTCTATAAATTCATTTACATTTATTAAATTATCACAATTAATTCTTGAAATATATTCTTCTATTGAAATTTTTAATGGTATTTCTATAATAAAATCATCATTTTTAATTTCAACTTCTGATAATTCGAATTTAAATAAGTTTTTATTTGCTGCAAATGTTTTTTCTAATAAAAATTTTTCATTGTTATTAAATAAAAATATTAAATGTGATTTATATTGTGATTCTGTCATTTGAATATTTATAACTTTTGGAACAATCACTGAAACTTTTCCAGATAAAGTTACAAAAAAATTTTTTCCTACTTCACCAACTTTCATTAAAAAAGAATTTTTTTGATATACTTCTAAAGATAAATCTGTACTTATTTTTGTTAATAATTTTTCTGCTTTTTTCTCATCACCAGTTTTATTTATTATTGACATAAAACTTGATAATTGTTTTAAAAATGTTTTAACTATAAAAACATCAGTTTCATTTTTTTGTTTTTTTGATAAAATTATTTTTATCATTTCTGCTGTTTTCTTATTATTTAATATTTGAGATAAATTTGTTGGTTCAAGCATATGTTTATTTAAATCTTCATATAATTTTTTTATTATTTTATCTTCTTGTGAATGTCTTGGATTTTGAAGTTTTTTTCCTTGTTTATTCATTTTTTTATGATATTTAAAGAATTTTAATTTATTATTTATTATTTATTTTATAAAAAAGTTTTTATTATTAATTTTTATTCAAAATATTGGAAGAAATTTAAAATAAAGTTTTATAAAAAATATTTAATATAAAATTTTTCAAAAAATTTTTAAATTATTTAAAAATATTAATCACATATATATATAGTGGAAATTTTATTAATTTTATGAGAAAAATAAATAAAACAAGAAAAATAGTCAATATTTTAAAAATTTTAAAAAATGTGAATAAAAATAAATCTATAATATAAATACTTTTTAAACAAAAAATTAAATTTAAATATTAAAAAATCAAAATATATATAATTTTTATAATATCTTAGAATAATTATTATATAATATTTTCATTATATTTTTATTTTTTTTATTAATATACAATTTTTAATTAAAATGGATTTTGAACAGAAATATGATGATGCTCTTAATAGAATAAATATACTTTTAAATGATAATTATACTCCAAAAAATTTAAAAAAATATATTGAAGGATATAAATTAGAACAATCAATAGATGTAAGAAATAAAAAAAAATTAGAAGAATCATTTTTAATCCAAAGTAATAATAACAACAGTTATATGTTTGATGAAAAAAGAAAAAAAAAAGTAACATTAACAGAAATAAGAGAACATGAGCAAAGATTTGATAGAATAAAAGCGCAAAATATAATAAATAATGAAATAAAAAGAAAAAAAATGAAACAACAAGAAAATGAATATTTAAATAAAATGGAAAAAGAATTTAACTCCAAAAGATATTCTCCATCAAAAACAGATGATGATAAAAAAACAAGTATAATAAATAATATAAAAAGAAGAGAATTTTCAAAAATAGCAAATAAAATAAATATTGAAAAAGTAAAAGAAAGAAATAAAAAAAGAACATTAGATTTAGATGTAAATAACTTAAATAGTAAATCAAATCAAGAATTAAGAAATAAAAAAATTAAAAGTTCATCAAATGAAATATCACAAAGAGATAGATTAGATAATTTAAAATATAAAAAAATGATAATTTCAAATTCTAAAAATAAAATTAGAAATCGTTCAGCTAAAACAAGAACAAAACCAAAAGAAATAGAAAGAGATAATAGATATAATATTGATAGAAGAATTCCTTTAGAGATTAGACCTGATTATTTAAGACAAAAAGATAAAATTTTTAATACACCAACACAAAAAATATATCAAAAACAATTTAAAAGTAATTCTAAAGATAAATATTTAAATCATTTAAATGAATTAAAATTAAAAGCTGAAAATTATGAGACTCAAGCAAAGAGAGAAGAACAATTAATGAAATTGAGAAATGCAAATAATTTTGAATATGATACTGCAAATAAAGTTTCTTCTTTATTATATGATTCAATATCTACTAAATTTGCTTTATTAAATCAAATTCAAAGAGATATTAATAAAAAATAAATTATTATATTATTAAGTAAAAAATTATTTCTTTTATATTATTATTATAATTGAATATAATTAAACAATAAAACAAAAAAATAAATTGAATATTTTTTTAAATCAAAAAAAAGACAAAAAAAAGACAAAAAGTCAATTATTTTTTTATCTCTTTGAGAATATAAAATAATAATTAGTTTTTTCATTAGAGACATAAACAAGATAATAAACAAAGTATTTTTCAGTCAATTTATGAAAAATAATACTCATTTTCAATTAGAAAAAGATTCTAAAATTTTATAAAAGTTAAATGTGATAGTCAAAAAACTGATAATATTCAAATTGAAAAAATTGTTTTTGGAAAATAGGAAAAATTACGGGTGAATAAAATAAAATATTAATAACTAAAATTACTTTATTAGATATTATTATTGTAAATTCCAAAAATATTATTTTTTCTTTTGATATTCCTAATTTTAATTTGAATAAAGTTTAAATTAAAGAATGTAATATTTTGAATAATTATCAAAAATATAATTCTACAAAATAATTAAGAATTTTTATCAAGATTATTCTTATAATGTTAGGTTAAGTTAAATTTTATTTAATAGAATTAATATAAAAAATTTTAAAATAATAAAAAAATAATTAAATATTTTGAATTGAGATAAAAATTTTAGTAAAAATATAGAAGCTTTTTTTAAATAATTTTTTGTATTCTCAATAATTTTTATTAAAAAAGAATTTTACCATATATTAATCAATATTTTCAGTTTAGGCCTATATATTGTTATATTGATAATTTTATTTCTCTTTTTTAATATTTTTATTACACTTTTTTAGATATAATATAAACAAAAAAATAATTAAAAATCTTTAAGGGGATATTGAGTGTGATATATTTATAACATATAATCAATTATTACAAAAGATAATTATAAGAAAAATTATTTTAAATCTTTTTTTTATTATAAAATAGAAGAAAAAAAAATTAACTTTAAATATTAAATGTTTTTCATAAAATTTCTAAAAAATGAAAATTATTGATTTTAATATAATATTTTGATGTTAATTTTCTTACATATAATTAACAATTCTTTTCTTTTTTTTTTATTTATATATAAATTTAAAAATGGATGAAATGTTAGCTAAGATGAAAGCAAAAATGGGAGAAACTGATAATGCAATGGATTTAAATGTAGATGATGAATTATTAGAATTAGAAGAAGAAGTATTTGGAAAAAAAAAATCTAAAAAAAAAAAAAAGAAAAAAGAAGATGATAGTTTAGATTTATCTGATTTAGATGATGAAGATGTAGAAGAAAAACCAAAGAAAAAAGAAAGAAGTAATAAAAAAGAATTAGAACTTGATGATGAATTAGCGGCTTTGGAAAAAGAAGGATTTTTAGATGTTGAAGATGATGATAGTGAAAATGAACAAAAAAAAGAAGAAAAGAAAGAAGTTAAAAAAGAAGAAAAAAAAGAAGAAAAAAAAGAATTAAAAAAAGAAGAAAAAAAAGAAGTAAAAAATGAATCAAAGAAAGAAATTAAAAAAGAAGAAAAAAAAGAAATAAAAAAAGAAGAAAAAAAAGAAGTAAAAAAAGAATCAAAGAAAGAAATTAAAAATGAAGAAAAGAATGATATATATCAAGAAAAAACTGAAAAAATATATCATGTGATTGATAAAATGAAATGTATTAGTGTTTTACAAAATGAAATAGAAATATGTGAACAAATTGTTAAATATAAAATTAATAATAAATTTGATGATGAAGATATTTGGGAAAATAAAAAAGCTTTAGTTAAAGTAAGATTTAATAATTATACTACTTTTGTTGAAGAAGGTACAATTTCAATAGAAGATTACTTTAAAATGATAAATGATGAATTAATATACGAAAAAACATTATTAAGTTTAATAACTAAAGATAAAGGTCTTAAGGAATTTGAAATTCCAGAATTAAAAAATAGAATTAATAAAAGGATAGAATTAATAAATTCTGAAATAGGACAATTAAAAGAATCAATGGGAGGAGAAAAAGAAGAAGAATTAAAAACAGAAGAAACAAAACCTATTGAAGCAAATCCTGAAGAAGCAAAACAAATAGAAACAAATCCTGAAGAAGCAAAACAATTAGAAACAAATCCTGAAAAAACAAAACCTGTAGAAGAAAAAAAAGAAGAAACAAAACCTGTAGAAGTTAAAAAAGAAGAAATAAAAAAAGAAGAAGAAGAAAATTCAGAATATTCAAAAGAAGAATTGGAATCATTAAATCTTGTGAAAAAAAGATTAGAACAATATAAACAAGGAATAAATTATGCAAAAGCAAATGATTTTCAATATGGAGATTTAATAAATGAATTAAAAAAATTAAATGATGCAAAAAAACTTATTGAATCACATAATTTTAAAGAAGATGATATGAAAAAAATACCTTCTTCAATAAATCCAGAAATAGTTTTTGGTTATTCTATAAAAGAAAGATTAATCAAATATAAAGAATTAATTGAAGGTTTATTTAAACAAAGAACTTATTTAAGATATGAATTAGATTTAAAATTAGAAGAAGCAAAAAAATTACCAAAAACAAAATTAAAAAAAGAACAAGGAAAAATTAAAGAATTTTTAGATAAGAAAAAAAATTTAATTGAAAAATGTGATAAACAATTAAAATTAGTTAAAGCTAATTTACAAGATAATTGGGTTCCTATTCCATTATTTATTAAAGAAGAAAAAACTGAAACAATTGAAAAAATTAATAAAGAAATTCCAGCAAGTTCAATAAACATTTTTATTGGAAAATTACTTGAATATAAACATAGTAAAAGCACATTATTTATTGAATTAAAAATTGATTTGAAAAAAGAATTAAAAGCAACAATTGAAGAAAATAAAGAAAGAAATTTTGATAAATTAATAAAATTTGAAATTGATAAAACAGAATTTAAACAATTATATTCAAGAGAATTAACAATTGAATTAAAAACTAAAGGATTTTTTAAAAATCATGTTGAAGAAACTATTCAAATAAAATTAGCAAAATTAAAAAATGATATAAAAATTGAAGATGAATATAAATTATTAAATAATAATAAAAAAGCAAGATTAGAAGTAAAAATTGAAATAAGAAATCCTTGTGTTGGACAAGTATTTGAAGAAAAAACAATAGTTTATTATCAGATTACAAAAATGTTTCCTTCTTTTAAAATATATCTTTTAGAGAATTTAAATAAAAATAAAAAAGCAGATAATGAAAAAGAAAAAAAAGAAGTTATTGAAAAACCAAAAGAAATAATTCAGGAAGTAAAAAAACCAGAAAGCCAAAATATTCAAAAACCAAAAAATAATCCTCCACAAAATCAAAAACCAATTCAGAAAAAAGTAGAAAATAAACAAACTGAAAATAAAGAATCAGGAAATAATTCTGAGATTGAAAAAATAAAAAAAATGCCTGAAATTGATAAAAATAAATTTAAACCTGAAGAATTAGATGATCCAGATATAATTGACAATTTAGTTTCTGTATCAGTTTTAGAAAACAAAGATAAAGAATTAGACGAAAAAATAAAAAAAATTGAAACTAGAATTCCAAGACCATTAAGAGAAAAAAGTAATAGAATAAAAGTAAAAATTACTTTTTTAAAAAATGCATTAGGTGATACAATATCACCTCAAGATTATGTTAATATAATGAAAAATCAATTAGAACATGATAAATTACTTTATTATTATTTTGTACAAAAAAATGAAAATGAAAAGGCTAATATTGTTAAACATAGAATTCAGATTCTTATTAAAGAATTAAATGAAACTGAAACATTTATTAAAAAAGGAGGAGGGGAATAAATAATTTTTACATTTTAATATTATTATTAAAAACAATTTATTAAAAATTAAAATACAATAATAAATATAAAAATTGAAAATTTGTTTAAACATTTTTTAGATAATTTTTTTTTATTTATTGAAATATATAAATTTTTTTTCGTTATTTATTATTTAATTATATTATTTTAAATAATTAATCAAGAAAATTCTTAATAACCTAATTTTACTAATTATTTTTTTACTTTATTTTTAAAATATTTTTTTTATATAATTTTTTTTTTCAAAATAAATGAATATTTTTTATAAAATTAATTTTTTAAATTTTACTTTCCTTAATTCAAAGTTTTATATAAATAGATTTCTAATCTAAATTACCTTATATTATAATATTATTTATTATTCAAATTTTATTATATTATTAATAATATTTTGTGTTTTTTTAAATATTTTAAAATTTTTTTAATAAAATTATTATTTATTTATTTTAATTATCACTTATTGCATATAAAACATCAATATCTCTATCCCTTTTCAATTCATCTAACAATTGGGAAATATCTTTAAGTATATCTCTATTTTTTGAAATTTTATTCATTTTTTTCAAAATAATAACACAATTCATTCTAATATTTGCAATTTTATCTTTTGAAAGTCTCATAACATAAGGAAATAATTTTTTTTCTAAAAAATCACAATTATATTCATCATTAACAAATTCTTTAATTAAAATAGTAACAGTGATTCTAATTAAATAACTTTCAGATTTAATCATTTGAGATAACTTAGCAAGTAATTTTTTTTCAAAATCTTCTCCTTTGAAAATATCATATAATCTTTTCATTAATTTACAAGCAGTTTCTCTTATTGCATAAACATTATCAGTTAACCATTTAATACAAATATTTAATATATTTTCCATAAATATTTTTTTATTTAAAATCCTTCCTAAAACTGGAATAGTTTCAGCAATTTGATTTCTAATTCTCCAATTTTTATTATTTGAAATTTCAATTAAAGAAGGAATAATTCCTTGAACTATATTATCAATATTCATAACTTCATTTAATTTATCTAAATTTTTAATAAGAACCATTCTAATATCATGATCAGAATCTTTTATCATTTCTGAGAAAATAGGATAAATATATTCATTAGTTAATTTCTTATCAACAAAAGGACACATTAATAATAAATTAGAAGCTAAAGCATTTCTAACATAAGTATATTCATCTTTTGATAAAGGTTTTAATTTAGATAATACTTTAGTAAAATTATTTTCTTTTCCTAAAATTTCAGAAATTCTTTCTAAATTTTTACAAGCACTTGTTCTAACTTCTGCTTCTGGATCTTCTATTACTTTAGCATATGAATTAATTATTACATTTCTAATATCATTTACATTATTTTGAATTAATGATCCAAATGAACAAATAATTGGTAATTTATCTGAAAATGTTAATCTTGTTCTCCAACTTTCATCATTAGCTAATTTTGGTATTATATTTGAAAGAAATTCACCATAATCCATTATATTTATTACATTTTTTAAATTTTCTATTGAATCCATTAAATTAAATCTTACTGTATCATTTTTTTCCATAAATAATTTTTCAAAAAATTCCTGAAAATCATTTCTTTCCATATAACAAGATATTTTTTTCATACACATTACTAATTCAATTTTAACCATTTGATTATTAGAATTTAAATAATTTCTTAATATTTTCATCATTTCTTTTCTTTCTTTATCACTAAAACTTCCATAACAAGTTCCAATTAAAGAACAAGAATTTCTTTTAAAACCAATATCTTCAGAATTAGATAAATCAATTATTAATTTCATAATATCATTTTTAAATTCATTTTCACTATTATTTTGTAAAATTACTTCAATACTTAAATTTATTTCTTTTCTTATTGCAATATCATCAGAATGAAGAATTGTTTCTAATAAAGGAAATAAATCATGAATATAATTTTTTCCACCAATTCCTTCAAGAAAAATTCCAAGATTTTTTGAAAGTTCAATTAAACAATCATCTTCTTCTACATCAAGACAATTTATTAAATATGGTAAAAATTCTTTTCTAAATTTATCATGTCCTATTTGATCTATTAATATTTGTATATTTTTTATTGCATTTGTTTTTATTTTTGTTTCTGGATTTTGTAAATCTGATATTATTGATTTAGCTGTTGGGATTGATGATGGTATGTCTGACATTGATATTTTATTTTTTGTTGTTTTTTTTATATATTTTATTTTTAATTATTTTGAGATTTGTTTTTTTTTTTTGAGGTTTTTATTTTTTTTTAATTTTTTTTTTGAAATTATTTTTATTATATTATATACCGCTATTATCTTATTCATATTTAAGATTAAATTTAATTACAATTTTTAAATAAATTTAATGAATGAAAAAAATGAAATATATGTTAATTTAAAAAATGGACAATTCATGTTAACTCCTTTAGAATGTATATTAATTAATAAACGATTACCTTTTGGAATTAAATTAGAAACAGAAGATAATATTTTAAGATCAGTAGATTTTGTTAAAGCAAATGAAAAAAGGAAGGAAAATTTAAAAAATCATAAAATAAAAACTTTAGAAAAAAATAATTTCGTAACAATTAATCATAATATTAATACAAATAATAATAATCATAAAAATATAATGCCAAATATAATATCAACTAATAACATCAATAATAATATAAATAATGTTTCATATAATAATTCTATTAATAATATTAATAATAATATTGAAAAAAATAACAGCAATAATAATAGTTATATGAATATGAACAATAATAATACAGTTATTAAAAAAAAAAGAACATATAATGTTCATAATAGGAATAAAGACAAAAAAATAGAACAAAAATGTCAATTATGTATAGATGAAATTAAAAAATATCCTCTAGCAAATTTATTTTATAACACATCATCAATTTTGCCATCATTAACTTTAATAGAAAAAAATATTAAAAATAGTAAATATAATGATTATTCAGAATTATTAAAAGATTTAAGAGAAGTATGGGAATATTATTTTCAACAAAATACATTAAATCCAGATATATATAATAAAACATTTCAAATGTCAGAAATTGCAGAAAAAATTTATAATAAAGTTGATAAGATGAATTTTAGTGTGGAAAAAGTACACAAAAATAATGAATTTAATTTAAATGATTTTACTAATAAATTAAATGGACTTGAAAAAGAAATAAATGATTATAAAGATCATAATTTATATCAAAATTCATCTAATTATAATTTAACAAATAAAAATAATAGTTTAGAAAAAAATATGACATATGATGAAAAAAATGCTTTGGGAAATGCAATAAGAAATTTAAATAAAGAACAATTAAAAGGAATAATTAAACTTTTAACTGATAAAGGTTTACAATGTAAAAATGGAAATAATCAATATTTTGAATTTGATATTGATAAATTATCCAATAAAAAATTAAGAGAACTTGAAAAATATGTTCAAAGTTGTAATAGAGTAAATAAAACAAATATAAAAGAAAATATTGATAATTCACAACAAATTAATAAGAATAATAATAATAATATAATTAATTCTAAAGTTCAAAATAATAAAATTCATGAATCTTTATTAAGTTCTGATTCAGAGAGTGAAAGTATGACTTAATTTTATATTATATTATTAAAAATAATATATTTTTAATTAAAAAAAGATAAAAAATTTCTTATATAATAATTTCAATTTGTGTAAAAATAGATTTTTATTTAAATTTTATTTTTAATTTAATTTTTTTAAATTAAAGTATATTATTATTTAAAAAGAATGAAAACTTCAACAAAACAAAAAAGAGAAAAAATAGATAGATTTAATCATAGATATGAAAACCCAAGAAATATATTAAATAATTATTTAAATGGAAAAATATCTTTTTATCAAATAGGAAAAAAATGTTTAAATGGGACAATATCATCTGAATTTCGTTCAACATTATATAAAATTTTTTTAAACATTCTCCCATATAATGACCCCAATTCATGGAAAAATAATTTAGAACAAACAAGAAAACAATATAAATTAAAATTAAATAGACTATTAAATAAAAATGAATATATTATTCCATTTATAAACTGTGAAGAAAAAAAAGGAACAGAAAAATATGAAAATTTATATAATTTAATTCCAAAAGAAGATAATGATTTATTAGCTTTAATTAAATTAGATGTTGATAGAACATTTCAAGAATTAGATTTATATAAAAATTCAAAAATAAAAGAAATGTTATGTAAAATATTATATGTTTTTAGTAAAGGAATACCAGAACCTTCATATTGTCAAGGTATGAATGAAATATTAGGAACTTTACTTTATGCTTTTTTACCTTCTTTAACTTTAAATGATTTATCAGATTTTAATTTTTCAATGGAAAAAAAAAATGAAGAACAAATTAATATTTTATATGATTATATTACAAATGAAGAATTTTTTGAAGCTGATTTATATACAATTTATCAAGAAGTTATGGGAAGAGATTTAACTGTTTTATATACTTATAATATTGAAAGATATAGAGGAAAAATATATGATTTTGATAGAAAAAATACTACTTTTGAACAAGTTATGAATAGTGATGAAAGTGAATTAGGAAAAAGAATAAAGAAAATATTCTTTTTTGATTTAAAAAAATTAGATAGTAATTATCTAAATTTTTTAATAGAAAATAGTATTGAACCAAATATATTTTTATTAAGATGGGTATTATGTATGTTGGATAGAGAATTAAATATAAATAATACTATTTGGGTATGGGATAGTATATTTTTTTATGAGTTTGTTCAATTTACTATTAAAACTGTTGACATTGATAAAAATAGATTTAATTTTTTGGATCATTTATGTACTTCAATGATGATTAATTTAAAAAAACAAATTATGGAACATGAAGATGGTGGTGCTATGATTATGTTAAATTTTCTTTCTTTTCCTAATGAAAGAAATATTAGAGAAATAATTCAAGAAGCTACTAATATAAGTCAAAAAATAGAAAAAGAAATTATTTGGGATGATAAGATTTTAAAAAATAAAATTCAGTTTAAAAATTAGTTATAATTTCTTATATTTAATAAATTTATATATTTTAAAAATGATGAATAATATTTTTATATTTCACTCAATTTTTATCATTAAACTATATATTACCTAGTTATTTTTTTTTATTTACAATATTATATTCGTAAATAAATGAAATAATAAATTACTCTAAAATGTTAATATCATTTATATCATTCATTATTTTATTTATAACAAACATAAGTTCTTTTAAATTATATTTAACACTCTTATCAAACGCAGCAATATATCTAAAATACCCATTAAAACTTGAAATAGTAAAAAAAGCTTTCATTCTTCCAGGACTAACAACAGGATAACAATCAATCATTTCACATCCACAAACTTTGAGTTTAGACTCAGGACCAGGAATATTACTAATTAAAATATCAGATTTAAAAATAATATTATTTCCAATAAAATTTAATATTTTAGCAGGTAAAAATTCAGACATCATTCTAAAAGCAAATATTGGAATTGAAGTTATAGTAGTATTAAAAATATGAGTATTAATAATTTTATGTAATTTTGTTAATTCATTAAAATTATCAATACAAGGTAAACACATCATAAAACCTTGAGCTAAATTTTTTAATTTAACATCTTTAACAGTTAAAGGAAGTGTAGTATGACCACATGGAATAATAACATTTAAAAAATGAATATTTTCTAATAATTCTTTATGTGCTTTTAATAAAATACCAACAACACAAGTATTAAAACTAACAGAATATTTAGCTCTTAATTTCTTCATTGAATTTAAAGGATACCATTTACTCATTTGAAATCTTGAAATACCATAATGATGATAATTATACATTGGTTTATATTCTGTTCTTTCATTTGATGATGTTAATACTATAAATAAAGCATAAAGAGAAAATAAAGGAAATAAAATAGTATCTAAAATTTCTCTTATGAAAGAATATGTGTATTTTACTCTTAAAATTTTTGGATAAATTTCTGGTGAATAATCATCACATAAACAAAAACATAAACTTAACAATCCTAAACCATCACTTAAAATATGATCAAATTTAAAATGAATTGCACCTGATATTGAATCTGTTTTCTCATTAAATTCTATTATTCTTATTTCAAAAGGAAAAGTTTCTAATGTATTTATTCTAAAATTTAAATGCTTTTCTAAATAATTTTCTATTTCATCTTTCGATTTTAAAGATGTGAAAAAAATTTGTTTTATTGCTTCATTTGGAGGGAATTCTTTCCAATAATAATTAAAGAATTTATAAACAACTCTTGAGTGAAGTTTTGGAATTTGGTTTATTAATCTTTCTTCAATTGCTTTTTTAATTTCTTCTGGATTGAAATTTCCTTTAAATACCATAATTAAATTTATATTATATTGATCTCTTGAACAATAACCAATTAAACTCTTATCAAATGATAAATATTCGAGATTTAATAGTTTTTTCATCAAAAAATGATATGTAGTGAATATTATATATGTTAATGGTATTCCTAATATTATTCCAAAATACGATAAAATTTTATATACTAAAAATATTTTTATCATATTTGCCAAGCATTCTAATAGAAATATTTTCATGATTTATTTATTTTTTTATTTATAGTATTTATTTATAATAAAAGATAGTTCTTAGAAAATGTTTAATTTTTATAAAAATTTGCATTATTTTTGTTTTACATTTGAATACTTGAATATATATTTATTGTTTTTAATTAATTAATAACCTTTTAGGTTTAAAATAATTTTTCATTACATATTTTTTTCTAATTCTTTATATTATATTGGTAAATATAAATATATAATTATTTAAATGACGTAAAAATAATATTATCAATGATAATAATTTTAATTATTAAACATTAAATTAAAAATAATAGAAAAATAAATTTTTAAATAAATTATGTATTTATTTTTTTATTAATTATAAATTATTTAAATCAAATTTATTAGTGACAGGTGAGATTATAGTATTTGAATTTTGGAATGCTTTTTTACAAGATGAACCAGACTGAGTACTAAATGAAATATTATTATAATTTTTTCTGTCAGAAATTTTATTATTTTCTTTTCCTGATGAGAAATTATCATTTTTATATTTTTTTGAATATATTTTATCATATTCAAAATCAAAAAGTTCTTTATAATGATTATAAATTTTATTACTTTTAGAAAATATACTTTCTTTATTTAATATTACAAAATTAAATTTTATTTTTCTAACAATTGAATTTAAATCATCGAATTTATCATCAATGTCATTTGTTAAAACATGTAAATTATTATTAGAAAACAATTCATTAAATAATTCATTATCTTCATTAAAAATATTTTTAGTTGTTCTAATAATATTTGGTTCACTTAAAATTACTTTTTTTTCCTCTTCTTCATTTTTTTTATTAATTTCATCATTTTTATTCATACATAATAAAGGTTCAATTTCTTTTATACTACTTTTTGCATTTGATTTTTGATGAATTCCTTTAATTTTTTTTTCTCCTTTTTCTTCTTGTTTTTTTTCTTCTATTTCATTTTTATGTACTTTAATTCCTTCCAAAAATTTATTTAAATCAATTCTTATTTCTGCTCTAGGAATATTATTTTTTTTCTTTTGATTTTTATTTTTTATATTTTGCTTTTTTTTATCTTGTTCTTTTTTTTCTTTACTATTTTTTAAAAAAGTATTCATTTCAATTTTATTAATTGTAATAGAATGAGTATGCTTAAACAAATTTTCTTTACTTATTTCAATTTCTTTATTTCTATGATTTATTAATTTTTGATTAATAGGAATAGATATATTTTCATGAGAAAGCATTCTTTTATTATATGGAATAAATGAATTAGTACAGCTTTGATTATTTTTTTTACATTTATTAATATTTGTATATCTATTATTATCATTGTTAAATTCATTTATAAAATTATTTTTATTTCTTAAATTAATATTTGAATATGTAGGATTATGTTTAAATTTAAAATTTGTTATAACTGGTTTTTCAATTGCTTTACTTGCAATTAAACTAGAATTTTTAATTTTTTCATTTTGAAAATTATAGTTATGATTATTTTTAATTTCATGTCTTGATTTTTTATTATAAATTGGAGTTTTTTTTGAATTTGAATTATTTCTATAACTAATTGAAGAATTTGAATTATTTTTATAATTAGGATAATTTATAATAGATGTAAAATTTTGATTAGTTTTAATTGTTGAATTATTTGATAAATGACTATGACTATTAATTAATAAGTGATTTTTCATTATATTATTTGACATATTTGATTTGTTCTTTTGATAATTTTGATTTTGAATTTTTTGTCCTATACTTAAATAAGAAGATGTAATTTTAGAAGTTGGTTTTTTAAATATAAATTGAGATGGGACCATATTACTATTTATACTTATAGGTAAAGATTTTTTTTTTCCTTTATAATTATTGAAATTATATTGAAGCGGAATTTTTATGTCATTCATTTTTTTTAAAATTTAAATTTTTTTAAAATAAATTAAAAAACAAATAGAAATTTAATAATATCCCTTTTTATAATTAATAGAATAATATTTTAAAAAACAAAATTTAAGAATTACTTGAATTTTGACTAACACCAGAATATTCTCCATTTTCCATTCCTAAAGTTCCACCAACAGCAACACCTTTTCCACTAAAAGGAATAAATCCTGAATTTCCTCCTTGACTATTATTATTATTAGAAGAATTATCCTCATTATTATTATTAGCAGGAGCAATAACAACAGGAATAGAAGGAATAATATTATTACTTAAAGAAACAAATCCATTCATTTTTGCCATCCATTTAAATAAAAATGATTTTTCTAATTTTTGTATATATTGGTCTGAAATTTGTAATTTATTTCTAAGAAAATAATGATATAAGAAACCATATAAAATTCCAGAAAGAACTGCAAAATCAATTTGCATTCCATTAAATAACATAAATAATAAAAATAATATAATTGGATAATATTTTGCTTTTACTTCACAAGGGAAAAAAAATACTCTCATTGGACTTTCAGGATTCATCATACATAATAAAGTTAATTCTGACATTATAATTGGCCATAAACCATTATTTTCCACATTACGACCTATTAAATTTAATTTTAAAACTGATTTATTTTGAATAATTATACTGATTAATATTAAAATAAAAGAATAAATAATTTGTATTAAAATTGAATTTATAAAAAATATTAGCATATATTTTATAGTACCCATTGAATTTTCTAAAGCACAAGCATCTTTTATCCAACTTATAAAAGCAAAAAGTATATTCAATAATGATGTTGTTATAAAAGCATTTGTTATTAATCTCCATATTTGTATTTTGAATATTGTATAATATGGGATATTTGAGAAAAAGAATGAAATATATGGAATGAATAAATTTAATATATATAAAATTGATGTAGATATCATTATTAATTTTATAAAAAGAGGAACTGAATTCCACCATGTTTTTATTTTAGTTGATAAATCAACCTGAGGCATTCCTGAACCAGGATAATTATTGTTATTATTTACTGTGTGAATTACTGGAGGGTTCATTTTTTCTATTTTATATTATAAATTAATTTTATACTAAATAAATAAATATTATTTATTTAAAATTTATAGTTAAACAATCATAAATTAAATAATTATCAATTAATTAAAATTATAACTCTATTATCTACTTAAATTTAATGTTAATTATTTATAATTTATTTAAAATTATATTCTTTATATTAGTTTTTGAAAAAATATTAAAAATTATATAATACTAAATATAAATTCAATAAATTAAATTATATTTTATAAAATAAAATTTTTATTATATTATTTTTAATAAAATAATAACTCTAAATCTTTATTTTCTTTATTTTTTGCTTCATCATTATCTAATTTTATATCTTTTTTTGTTAGTCTAAATGGAGGAGGTAGTGATTGTCTATATTTAATAATTACTTTATCTTGTTTTTTCTTAGATACTAAATTTTTGGCTTCTAATTCTTCATCAATTTTATTTCTTGTATTTTTTAATTTAAATAATTTATTATCTTTTTTCCTTTGAACAATAATAGGTGCAAAATTTGGATCATGTAATTCATAATATTCAAAATTACTTATATATCCATTTATTTTCCTTTCATCATTTTTGCATTTAAGAATAATTTCTTTTACAACTTCTTCAATTTGCATTTTATTTTGTCTATTAAAATAAATTCTTGTACCAATAATATTATTATCTTTAGAATAATATGCAGCATGTAATTCTCTTATTAATTGAAACATATCTGAATTATCAGTTAATTTTGATGAGGCTATTTTTGAATATTCTTCTATTACTTTTTGTAATTGTTTATCATACATTAAATATTCTGAGTTATAAAAATCATATCTTTTTTGTAATTCATTTATTATTTCATTTCTTTCCTTTCTTAGTTTTTTTTTCTCATTTTGTTTAATTTCATATTTTTTTAAAGTTTTAATAATATGGTTTTCAATTTTATGAAATTCATCAATAAATATTAAAGGATCTTCCATTAATTTTAAAATTTGATTATTTTCTTCTTTATTTTTAGGATCAATTAAAAAATTATAATGTTTTAAAGTTTCTTTAACTAAATCTTCAGTAGTAATAATTTGATTATGTGATTTTAAAAATTCATCATCAACTCTTAAAAGTGGATAATCAAATTTTTTATCATGAACTAATACCTCATTTACAAACTGAGCATAAATTCTTAAATCTTCCATTTGATGTAATTTTTTATTCATTTCATCTGTTATTGAATTCATAATATTTTTTTCATTTCTTTCTTGCATTAATAATTCTCTATATTTATCTTCTATTGAATATAAAGCTTTATCAATTTGTTTCATTATTTTTTTTTGTTGTTGAGAATAATCTTCAAAATTACTATTATTATAAATATCTAATTTATTGTAATTTTCTACTTTTTTATTATTATCTTCATCAATTAATGTTAATCTTTTACTTTCATCATTTAATAATTTAATAATAACATTATCAATTGCAGTTTGTTTTTTTTCTTTATAAAATTCATTTATAGAATCAAATGTATTTAATAAAACACTTGCTTTTTTTCTTTTATAATCTGCAATTTGTTTTTTAGCTTCAAATACAATATCTGCATTTGAAGCATCAAATGCAACTCTTAATTTATTTTTCATAAATGGATCTGTTGATTGATATGATTTATTTGCTAATGTTTTTATTTCTTTTATTTTTTTTGCAATATTAAAATTTTCATCTGTATATCTTAAATTATATAATCTTGGATTTGTTCTTCTTGTTGAATTTGATGTTATATGAAATTTTTTTGGAAAATTATATGATTGAGAAAATTTTTGATATTTATAATTATCAATTTCTTCGTTATATAATTTCTTTGCTTGTTTAATATATTCATTTATATTAGTTAAATTATCTTCATGATTTAATGCTTCTAACATTTTCATTTTTGATACTTTCATAATTTTTTTTAGTTTGTGAAAAAATGAAATTATTTATTTATTAATAACCAATTTTAATATAATAATTTTAAATTAAAATACAATAAAATTAAAAACTAATTATCATCTAATTGATGATATAATTCTTTATTATCTCTTTTCTTTTTTTCATGTTGAACAACTTTAACTTCAATATCAACTTCCTTATTATCAATTCCTAAAGAAGAGAGTTCTTTCATTAATGGTGTATATTTTCCATATCTATCATAAAAATTCAAGGAAAAATATTCTAAATATGTATTTCCCATAACACTATTAAAAGCTTTTTTCTCATTATTAACATAAAAAATACTCTCTTCCCAAACAGGATATAATTTTCTTTCAATAGTAGTTTGATTTTCCATTAACATTCTTGTTTGTTTCATAAATAAAAAACCAATTGAAATAACCATACTAATTGAACATAAAATTCCAAAAACAACAATAATTGGTCTTTTCATATAATACATTAAATCAATTACACCTTTTATTTTTGTTCCATTTGGAACATTATTTGATATTGAGAAATCAATATAAAAAATTGATGCATAACATAATAAAATAAATGCTATTAAATCACCAAAAGTTGCATAAAATAAAAATTGATAAAAATTTTTTTGGTTATTATATCCTACACAATTTGCTATCCATTGACAATGATGATCCATTTTTAATACACATTTTTTACAAATTTTACAATGATGACTTCTAAATGGTCTATTATTTTTACATTTACTACAATATAATCCATAATTTTCTATTACTTCTTTTATATATTTTTCATTTGTAAATGGAATAGGAACAAAACCTGGATTTGTAAACATTGCTTTTATATGAGTTATTACTGTCATTAAAGAAAATAAATTGAAGATTAATAAAGAAATCATTCTAAGAGTAAGTGGATATTTTATATCATAATCAAATACTATACAATTATTAACTGAAAGTGTTACTGTTAAAACAACAAAATAAACTGGTATAATTGGTATTAAATGTTTTATTTTTTGTCCTATTGGTATACTTGAAAACATAAAAAAATAAAAAAATATATTTTTAAAAAAAATAAATAATTAAAGTCATTTATATAAATAATAAAATATAATCATATAAAAAAATACAAACAAAAAAATAAAAATGGTAACTACTAATATAACAAAATAGGCAGAAGCATATGGTTCAAGAACACTTACAAATTTTAAATTTTCAAATAAAGCAAAGAATAAATGGAGAAATACTAAATTACCAACAATAGATACAGCATATTTAACATTATATGATTATGAAAGAATAAGACAAAATGCATATCTACCAACAAAAGAAGAAGAATTAAATGAAGCAAAAATAAAATCAGAACAAGAATATGATAAAAATGCCAAAGCAAGAGCATTAAGAGATAAAATAATAAATTATGATAAAAAAAATCCTAAAATAGAATTAAGTGATATTGATTTAGAAAATATAGAAAAAAGGAAAATGTTGTTAGAATTAGCACAAAAGGAAATAGATAATAATGAAGATGTAGTAAAAGAAATGGAAAAATTAAGTTTATATGCAAGAGTAGCTCATATAAGAGAAAAACAAAAAAAAGAACATAAAGAATTAGAAAAAGTTCATAAGAGAAAAGAAGATAAATTAGATACAATGATGGAATTAGAAAGATTAAAAGAATTAAAAAGATTACAAGATAGAGAAGAAGAAAGAAAAAAAGCAAATAGAGATGGTTCACTTGTAGTAGTTGATCAAATTAAAGAAAAACAAAAAGAAAGATTAAAAGAACAAGAATTAATAAAAAAAGAACAAAAAGAGATGTTAGAATTTGCAAAAAAATTAGCAGCAGATGAAATAAAAGAAGCAGAATTAAGAAGAATTCAAAATGAAAAAATGGCAAAAGAAATAGAAGAAAGTAATAAAATAAGTGCAATGAATAAACAAAGGAAATTATTACAAGAAAGAGAAGAAGATTTAAAAATATTAAAATATAATATGGAAAAAGCAAAAAAAGAAGAAGAAGATTTAAGAGAAAAAAAAAGAATAGCAGCAGAAAAAGAAAAAGAATTACAAAAATTAAGAGAAAGACAAGAAAGAGCACAAGATAAATGTGCAGAATTAGATGCATTAAGAGCAAAAAGAGCTTTTGAAGATTCTGAAAGACAATTTAGAAAAAAACAAAAAGAAGAAATGTTATTAAGACAAAAACAATTAAATGATTTATTATTAGCAAATGCTAAACAAAAAAAAGATAAAGAATTACAATTAGCAGAACAAGCAAGACAAGAACAAGATGAATATGAAAGAATTGTAAGAAAACAAATTCAAGAAATGGAAATTGAAAAAAAAATTGAAGCTGAGAAAAAAAGAAAAAGATATGAACATAATAATGATTTATTAAAAATGATTAAATTAAGAGAAGAAAAAAATAAAGTTTATGATAGAGAAATTTTAGAAGAAGGAAGAAAAAATAGACAAAGGAAAGATGATTGGTTAGAAAGAATGGAAAAAATTAAACAACAGAAAATTTCTTATTTAAAAGATTTAGGTGTTGAACCTAAATTTATTGTTGATTTAGAAAAATATAAAATTCAATAAATTTAAAACATTTTATTTTTTTAAAAAAAATATTTTTTCGAAATCTAAAAATTTTTTATTTTAAAGAAAATATTATTAACAAAAACTTTTAAAAAATATAATATTTAATATTATAACTCCTTAATTAAATAAAAAATGAAGAATTCTTCAATAATATCATTAAATGATTTAGAAAGAATAAAAAATACAATTGCACCAGGACCAAATCAAGCAGAAATAAGAAAATCATATGATTTAAAATTAAAAGAAATAAATGCACGTAAAATGAAAGAATGGCCAAATTCATTAGAAAATAAAGAAAAAGCAAAATTAGAATTTCAAAAAAGAAAATTTTTAAAAGATGAAAAAATGAGAAGAAAAATAGATGAAGAAGAAGAAAAATTTCAAATTAAACAAAAAGAAATGGTTATTGAAAAAGCAAAAGAAAAATATTTTTTTCAACAAGCACCAGTTAAAGATTTTGTAAGTCAAATGAGATTTTCTGATATTTTACATGAAAGAGATATTCAAATGAAACAAAGTCAATTAATAAAAGATAGATGGAAATTATATGATGAATATTGGGAAGATATTGAAAAGAAAAAAATGGAAGATTATGATAGAAAAGAAAATGAAAAAAAAATTAAAATTAAAATTTCAAATGAAAAAAATATGAAAGTTGTTCAAAATCAATTTCAAGATTATAAAAGAAAAAAAATTGAAGAAATGCAAGATAGTTATATTGAAGGTCAAATCATAAAAATAAATGCACAAAATGAATTAAAAGAAGAAGAAAAGAAATTAAATGAATTAAAAGAAAAACAAAAAAAAATGAGAGAAAATTATAAAAAAGAAAATGAAGAATTAATAAAATTAAAAGAAAAAGAAAAATTGAAAGAAGAAGAAGAAAGAAAAAAAATTGAATTAGAAGCAAAAAAAAAGGAAGATATTGATCAATTAAGAAAAAGAAAAGAAAAAGAGAAATTTGAATTTAAACAAGCACAAAGACAAAAATTAATTGATAGACAAAGTGAATTATTAAAAAAATTAAAAGAAGAAGAAGAAGCAAAATTACAAAAAAGTGTAGATGAAAAAGAAAGAGAAGATATTGCAAGAGAATTAATGAAAGAAGAAAAAAAAAGACAATTAGAAAAAGAAATTGAAGAAGATAGACAATTATATTTAAAAAGAAAAAAAGAAGCAATTGAACAAAAAAAGATTGATGATAGTCTTTTACTTGATGAATTTAGAAAACAAATTAAAGAAATGGAAGAAGAAGAAAAAACTAAATATTTAGAAAAGAGAAAAAAAGATAAAGATTTATATGAATATCAAAAAAAACAAGCTGATGAAAAAAGACAAAGAGCTGTTACTGATTTTAATGAAGAACAATATAATACTTATAAAAATAAATATTTGATTTATAAAGAACAAGATGATTTTCTTAATTTTGCTGAAGATCAAATTAAGAAATATTCTAAAGAAGGTAAAAATATTAATCCTATGCTTATTCAATTAAGAAAATATAAGAAAGAATGTATTTCATAAATTAAAATAAAATAAAAAAATATTTTATTTGAGGTTAATGATTAATAAAAATTAATATAACTAAACCATTTTAAAAAACTAAATAAAAATAAAAAAAAAAATAAATTTAAAAAAATATAACTTTCAAAAATTAAATAAAAAAAAAAAATGACAAAAGCAATATTACATTGTTTTGAAGATTATCAAAAAGCTCGTATAAGCTTTGTACAAACAATAGCAGAACTTTCAACACATCAACAAAATGTAGAAGCATTATTTTCAGCAGGTGTAATGGCATTATTAAGACCATTACTTTTAGATGTAGTACCATCAATACAACAAAGTGCAGCAATTGCAATTGGAAGATTAGCATCATATAGTGAAGATCTTTGTAAAAGTATAGCTGATAATAATATTATTCCTCAATTAGTTGAATCACTTCCAAAACAAAATAGATTTTTTAAAAAGGCTGCTTGTCAAGTTATTAAAGCTGTAGCTATGCATAATGTTGAATTAGCACAAGCTGTTGTTGATGCTGGTGGTTTAGAACCTATGGTTCAATGCTTAAATGAATTTGATCCTAATGTTAAAGAAGCTGCTGCTTTTGCTATTGGACAAATAGCTAAACATAATGAACCACTTGCTAGATGTGTTGTTGAAGCTAGAGCAGTTGATTCTCTTATTTTATGTTTACAAGAACCTGAATTAGTTCTTAAAAGAGTTGCTTCTCAGGCTTTATGTCATATTTGTAAACATACTGAACAATTAGCACAACCAGTAGCAGAAAATGGTTTAGATTATATTTGCACATATATCAATTATACAGATACACCTATAAAAAGAAATGTAATTAATTTACTTACTAATATATGCAAACATTCAAATGAATTAGCTACATTAGTTATAAGTAAAATATCTCATCCTCAAAAATTATTAAATTGTTTAAAAGATGAAGATGAAATTGTAAGATTAAATAGTGCAATGTGTATAAGTGAAATAGTAAATAAAAGTCCAGAACTTGCAAAAGAAATATGTCAAGCAGGAGCACCTCAAGTTTTAACAAATTATATAGCAAATTCAAGAGGTGAATCACGTTTACATGGAATATTAACAATGGCATATATTGCTTCATATAATGAAGATTCAGCAATGCAAATGATAAATGCAGGTGCATTAACAGTATTAAATGATGCAATGGATAATGATATATCACAAGTTAAATGTGGTTGTTGTTTTGCTATGAATCATATTGGAAGACATACTCCTACTCATGCTAATGAAGTTGCTCATACTGGTGCTTTAGAAAAAATGGTTTTCTTTTTAATGGATCCTAATTCAACTGACGATTTAAAAGAAAAAAGCAAGAAAGCTCTTTTACAATTAGTCTCTCATGTTAGTGAACTTTCTCAATTAGAACCTCTTCTTCATGTTGCTACTAATGATATTTTAATTCCTGTTTTTGAAAGATTTGCAAAATATTTAAAAGGTAATCAACTTGAATTAAGTAATTTTGCTAGAAATGGTGGATTAAAAAAAATTTTAGGAATGAGAAATAGATTACAAGAACCTTTAAAAAATTTAGCTGAAACTATTTGTTCTTATTATCCTAAAGAAATTGTTAATTATTATGATCCTGAATATGCACAATCTTTAATTGATAGAATTGGTTTAGAAGATTCTAAACCAAAAGAAGAAGAGAAAGTTGAAGAAGAAGAAGAGGTTGAAGATCCAAAGAAAAAACCACCTGCAAATGTTAAAAAGAAATAAAATAATAAATAATATTTTGTAAAAAAATAAAATGATATAATTTAATTTTTCATTTTTTAAATTTAAAATACAAAAATTATTTAAAAAAAAATAACTTAGATATATAATGATAAATATAAACTCATAAAATATATAAAAATTAATTAATATGTAATTAAATATAAAATATTTTTAAATTATATAATTTAAATCATTATAATTCTGAAACTTTGAATGGAGCACCTACATAATTTGTTCCTTTAATTGTTTTTATTTCAATATCATAAGAATTTGGAATATATTTATCTCCTAAATATTTTGGATTTCTATTATTTATTATTGAAATTAATTTATGATTATCAGCAATTTTTCTAATATCTGGTAAATGATATTTATCTAAAAAAGTTTTATTTGTTTGATCTAATAAAATTTGTTTTAAACTTAAATTTTTTGTTTTAATTAATTTATCTTTATCATTTTCTCCATTTAAATTATCTATTCCTAAAGTAAAATTAAATTTATTATTTAATAATTGAGAATTTTTTTTAAAATCACTATATGAATAATATCTATTAAATTTATTTTTTTTTTCAGGTTCTAAAGTTTTATCAATATTATTCATCAAATTTGATAATGAAATATTATAAAAATCAGATAAATTTTGTCTTTTAAAAGTTTGATTATAACCAAAAATATCTTCAAATTGCATTTTTCTGTGAAAACTTTGGAAATATTTATTTGGTTTATATAATAAAGGAATATTTTTACTATTTAAATTATATTTATTCAATTTATCAATTGACATATTTTTTACTGATGCACTTTTTTTGAATGTATTATTGAATTTTTTTATATTATTCATATATAATTTTTTCCTAAATAACATTGTTTCATTAAATTTTCTATTTTCTTCATTTAGAGGACTATTAATTTTATATTTTATTTTTTTTTTATCTAATATTTTTTGATTTTTAATATTATGATTTAATTTTTCTTCTTTTAAATTAATATTAGAATTATTAACAATAGCAAAACTTTGACTTTTAGATTTAGATATTTTATATTTTAATTTGTTATTATTTTTCATCATTAATTTTCTAATTAATATTGGATTTTTCTTATTTAAAAACAATCTTACATGGGAATCTTTCCCAAAATAATATTTTTTCAAACCATTTTCATCTAAAGGGAAAATATTATTATTTCTATTATTAAAAACAGGTATTTCTTTATATGAATAAATATCAATATCATACATATTATATATAAAAAATATTAATTTTCATAATAAATAAATAAAAATATAAATTTACCAAAAAAAAACAAAAAAAATGAATTTTAAGTTATTTTTTTAAAAATAATAAAAGAAAAAAATTTTAAAGAGTTGTACTTCCAGATTGCCAAACAAGAACATTTAATTCTCCAACTTTAAATAAACCATATCTTCTACTTTTATGAACAACAATAGTTGAAAAATCAGTTCCAATAATAACATTCCATTTTCCTTCTTCTTTTTCTAATAATTTTGCTTTAATAAATTCACACATTCTTGATGGTGTTTTTTCATCATCAAAAGCTCTTTTTATGACATCTTTCATTGCTATTTTCATTGTATCATCTACATCAAGAATTAATTCTTGTGGAATTTCAATTACTTGTGCTTCTGGTTGTACTTTTTGTTCTTCCATCCTTTATTTTATTTATTATTATTTAGTTTTTATTCTATTTTTTTTATTTTTTTTAGAGTATAATTTTTATATTTTATAAATGTGTTAAAATGATGCATTTTAAAATAAAAATTTTAAAATGTCAATAAATATTTCTAATTCTAATCAAAATTTATGTAATCATAAAATTGTAAATGGGAATTATTGTATTAAATGTGGTGCAATTTCAAATGAACAAGTAAATAATAAAAATAATTTTAATTAGAATATTACATGTAAACATATTAAATATAAATATGAGACTGAATTATCTCCAATTTTTATTTTTAATGAAATATCAAAATCAAATTCAGAGATCCAATTTATAATTTCAGAAAATAATATAAAAAATTATAAAGAAAAAAGAAAAGATTTATTAGATTTAATAATGAATATTAATCGAAAATTAGATTTCAACTCTCAAACATTTTTTCTATCTTTATTATTCATGGATAAGATTTTTTCTTTAGAAAATTTAAAAATTGAAAATGAAAATGATTATTATTTATATTCATTATGTTGTTTAATTATTGCTTCAAAATTTAATGAAAATGATCCTCATATTCCAGATTTAAATTCTTATATTAAAATATTTAATGAGGTTTCAAAAATTCAATTCAATTTTTCAAGAGATGAAATTAGAAATGGTGAAGTTATTATTTTAAGATTATTAAAATATAAATTAAATTATTATTCAATTTATCATTTTCTTGTTTTCTTTTTTGTTCATGGAATTATTTTTGAATTTAGTTTTAAAAAAATAGAAAAAATAAACAAAAATTATTTTTCACAAAAAACATATCTAGAAAAAATATATATATTAAGTAGAGAATTATTAGATTTATTAGTGGAAGATACTAATAATTTTGAAATATTTAATATAAATAATAATTATTTAATTGCTGCAATAATTTTAATTTTTTCCATTGAAAAAACTTTAAAAATCAATTTAGAAAATAATGAAAATGTTTTTGTAAATATATATAAATTAAATCTAAATATAGATGAATATAAAACAATACAAAATAAAATAGATGAAATTTATAATGAGAAAATTCAAAATAAATCACCTAGAATATTTACATCAAATATAAATAATAATAATAAAGAAACAACAAGTTATAAAAAAAGAACAATTAAAACTAATAATGAAAATATAGAAAATAAAACCTCAAATAAGATTATAATAAGTCCAAATAATAGAATTTATATAGATAGTGGTCATTATTATCAAACTAATAATGATAATTTTAATAACAATACTTTTGTCAGATTACATAGTTCCAATAATTTTATTAATCCAAAATTAAATAGTGATAATAAATTAAATAATAATGATAATAATGAAAAAATTAAAAAAGATAATTATTATATCTCATCTAAAAAAAGGGCTTTTTCATCAAATAAAAATGAAAATTATTATACTGGATATAAAGTAAATAATACTATCCATTATGAAAATTTATCAAATAATAATTTAGGTAATATTGGTTTTGCTAGTGATGGAATTAAAGAATCATCTCAATTAATTAGAAATGAATTTTTAAACAATGGAAATAATTTATGGAGAAATTCAAAAAAAAATGGCTCATTTAAAACTAAAAGTCTTTCTAATTTTTATAAAAAAATTGTTCCAGATGATATATTAGATAAAACAAAAGCAATATTTGATAAAACAAATAAACAAAACAATTTAAGGAATGATAATTATAATTTAATAAATAATTACAATAATATTCCAAACATAAATGGAACAGGAAATACAATAATTATAAATAACAATATAAATATTAATAAATATATAGATAAAAAGAATATAAATGAAATATATCCTTCATATAATAATTATAAAATTAATGGAGGAATAAAAAATTATGATAATAGGAATTATTTTAATAATAATTTAACTGGTATTCAACAAAGATATGGTTATTTTGGTACATATTATGATTATGGTTATGAATCAATCAAAAATAATAATACTACTACAGGTTATTCAAATTATAATAATTATTATAATAATAATAAATTTGGATATCAATCAAAAAATAAATATGGTTTATATCCCAATAATGATAATTATTATTATTATTAAATATATATTTAAAAAAAATATATTTTTTTTTAGAAATATATTTTAAAAATTACAATTAAAACAAGTATTATTACTAGTACAATTAAAATTGAATATTTTGCTAATAACATTTTAATTCTAGTCTCATATGCCATTTTTTTAAATTTTCCAGAATCATCTTTTATATTTTCACTTAATATATTAATAGTATTGATTGTTTTATCTCTTTCCATAATTAAATTAATATTTTCAGCCATTATTTGATGTACATCACTAATTTCTTTATTTAATCTATCAATATTATTTTGACTATTAGCATCAATATAATCAATTTTTTTCTTTTTAATAAATTTTTCAAATTTAATAAAATAATTTGCTCTATCAATAGTTTCTAATTTTGAATAATAAGAAACACTTTGTGTTCCAAATTGGTTTTTTAATTCTTCATTAAATCCTTCATTAATTTCTTTAATAAAACAAAAAGCTAATTTAGGAGGATATTTTTTATCAGCAATCACTAAATAAACAACATTTTCATCAATTTTATAATGAAAAAGATAATTTTGAGAATCAATATTAACTGTACAAATATTTTCTTTTCCAGTCATATTTTTTAAAAATTCTTGTGCTCTACTTCTAATAAATGAAAATTGCTTATCATTATCATCATTTTCCATTACTTCACAAAATATTAATCCATCACTTTTTCTTGATATTATTATTCCTTTTACCATCTTTTTTCTAAATAAATTTAATTTTATTTTTAAATATTATAAATTAAAAAAAATTTTTAATTTTTATAGATTTATATTCAAAGACTTCCTTTTATTTCAAATAAATGTTTCATATAATAAAATTGCCATAATGAAACAATAATTAAAATAATAGTTTCAATAATAGAAAAAGTATATAAATATCTATTAGTTTTGTTTATTTTTTCAAATCTTGCAATATGTAAATTTTTAGAAACCTTATATTCAACATTAAATCTTTTAATAAATTGTAATAATTTTTCTAAATTTTTTTCAGTTTGTGACAAATCATCTTTTTTAAGAACAACATTTTGTCCAGTACTCATAGTAAAAGTGACTTTAACTTCAGAATTAATGAATTTATTATGAAATTCAATTTTATATCTTCCAACTTTAGTAACATTAAAATCAAAAATTCCCATATGAGAACTTTGAGAATAAACTTTTTTATTTTCAGGGTCAATAATACGAAATTCAATTTTTTTATCTTCATTTTCATCTAAAATAAAAGCACCTCTTAATCTTGCAGGAACATTACTTATTGTTTCATAATAAATTTCATTTGTTTTATATGGAATTGGTATTAAATAAACATAATCACTATCATAATCTGACATAGATTTTTCCCATTCTGAACTAAATGTATCTGACATTTGTTTTTTTTCATCTTCTTCTGATTTATACTTTTCATTTTTTTTAACATCTTCTTTTTTTGGAACTTCTGTTGATGGTGGTGATGTTATTATAATTATTAAATATAAAAAAAAAAGTATTTTTAAAAAAGACATTGTTAAATTTTGTAAAAATAATTTATTTAAAAAATAAATTTGAAAAATTAAAAAAAATCATAAATTTAAATATTATTATAAAAATTAATTATATATTCTCTCAATTATGAAAATTTTAACCAAAATTCAATTGAATCTTTTGGATATAAAGAATTGAATGATATAAAGGTACTTAAATAAAATATTATGGATGAAAAATAATTGAAATTTTTTTACCCTAAATTTTCAATGTTTATTAAAATATAAAATGTTTTTATATAATAATTGATTAAAAAAATTACTATAATATTTATTTAATAATAATTATTATTTAAAATTATCAACTATTTTTTTCAAATAATATTTTTACATTTAATATATTTATAAATATAAATTATCAAAATTTTTTGATTATATAATTATATATATAACTATATAGAATCACCACAATATACATGAGGAGTTTTGTGAATAATTACCACATCCAACACAACAAGGTTGTTTTTTATAATCTAATTTAATATCAATTTCCAAACCATTACTTTTAATTGAATTATTTGAATTTTTCTTTTTGAAAAGTTGAACAATTTCTTTATCATCTTCTTCATTATTTTTATAACTTTTATTATTTGTTTGATAATTATTATTAATTTCATTATTAATTATATAATAGTCTTTATCACTATTTACATTAATATTATCTTCATTTTTTTTTTCTTGCTTCTCAAAAGTAAATTCTTTAGACACATTCATATCAATTGATTTATTTTGAAGATAATTTTTATTTAAATATTTTTGTTCTAAATTTATATTGTTTAAATCACTTTCACTAATATCATTTGAACTATAAATTATACTACTTTCAATATTTTGAATACTTGATTTAAAAGAATTTTTCTTATTTAATAAATTAACATTATTTTTAGCATGATAAAATTCAATTTCAATATACAAAGAATGAAATTGATTTTCAAAAATAATTTCTTTAATTACATATAATTTTCCATTTTCTAAAGTATAACCATCACCACTTATTTTTGATTCTTTTACTCCTTTTAGAAAACCTTTATATTTCCATTTTGCATTTATCATTCCAAAATTTCTTAAGGAAAAATTATTTAAATTACAAAATGGACATTTAATTTCATTTAAACAATTGAAAATATTAAATGAACCATATCCTTTACAAATTGTAAAAAAATCTTTTTTATTTTTACAATTATCATTTAAACAATAAATAAATAAATTTAGTCCATCTGAAACTTTTCTATATGATGGTGTATTTAAATCATAATTTTCTAATTTTTGAAAATTTCTCATTATATTAAATCTAAAATCTAAACCTATTGAACAATGTTCAAGTGTTTTTTTTATTAAAATTAAATTTAATATTTTATCAGTACATAAACTAGGATTTATATAATATTTTATTATGTCATATATTAAAAAATCATCTGTAAATTTTTTATTTGTATATTGTTTATTAATAAATTTAACATTTTCTTTATCTAAAAATCCTACTCCATATAAATTAAAATTTTTCATCAAATCTAAATCATTATTTTTTAATTTTTGAAAAATTAAAATTTTTAACATATAAACAGAACAACTTATTGGAATATTTAATATCATTTTTTCAATATGATTTTGAAAAATATCAATTATAATATTTTGAAAATAATTACATATTTTATAATAGATTATTTGATTTTTTGATTCACCATTATATGATGAAGATCTATTTGATAAAATTTTTTTAACATTTTGAAAACCTGTACTTCTCAATTCACTATTTAATCCACTGTTAATATTACTGTTATTTATATTTATATTATAAATTGAATTTAAAAAAGAAAAAATTTCAAAATCATTTAATAATATAAATTTATCATCTATTTTTAAATATAATAGTAACATTTCAGGTTTTATATTTGAATTTTTTATTGTATTACATATAATATATTTTAAATCTAAATTTGTAATTAATTGATTTATTTTTAAATTATTATCATCAAATAATGATTCTTTTAAATAAGAGGGAATTTGAGAATACAAAATTGTAGAGGTTAAATCTATTAGAAATTCTTTACCATTATTTAATATTAGATTACATCTATCATTTAAGAAACTTTCATCTAAGTTTTCTTCTAAAGGAGCAATAATAATTTTTTTGTAATCCATTTAATTATTTTTTAATTATTTATAAAAAAAATAAATAAAATTATTTTAAAGAAAATATATATTATAATTGATTAAGAGACAATTTTATTTATTTATTAAATTTTACTAAAAAAATTATTTTAAATTTTTGAATTAATGTATATAAATAATTTAAAAATAAAATTTAAAAAATAAAAAATATATATGAATATATTTAATCAAATCAAAATAAATAAAGTAAATATCATATAATTATAATAATATAGGATGAAGAACAAAATTCAAATAATAATTTGGTAATTAAAAATTTACCAAAAATTAAAAATGGATTTTTGAATCCAATTCAATTAAAAAAATTAAATTATCAGTCTTCAAAAACTATGAATAATGAAAAAACAACATTTTCTAAAATGATAATAGATTGTGAAATTCCTAAAATAATTAAAAATGAAAAAGAAAAAATCTTTGATTTTTTAAAAGATTTAAATTTAGAAAAATATACTGAATTATTTATCAAAAATGGAATTAATAGTGAAGAAAAAATTTTTTATTTAAATTTTGATAATTTGAAATTATTAAAAATTCCTTATGCACATTGTAAAAGAATTTTAAGAAAAATAAATGATATTCAAAAAAATGACAATAATAAAAAAAGTAAATTGGAAAATAATAATAAATATGAAGAAATAATTTGTCCAAAAGAAGAAGATGATATTGAACAAAATGAAGAAGAAGAAAGAAGAAATTTTTCAGAAGCAATTTTAAATTTTAATAAAGAAATTAACATAAATTTAAATGAAGCAATATTAAAAAATAAATATTCAAAAACTGATATTTTAGATAATCAAAATAATATTAATGATAAAGAAAATAAAACATATAAAAATGAATCAATTAATACATTATCCAAAAAAAATATAAATAATAAAATTGATATATCAACACCAAATAAAGATAAAAGACAATTTTTTCCATTAAATAAACCAAAAACTTTATGTCATCAATGTTTACATATGATATTACAAGATCATTGTATTCAAAAATATAATAAACTCTTTTGTTCCTTACATTGTGTTGATGTTTTTGAATCAAAAAATATTACTTTATGTGAAAATTGTAAAAAAAAAATTGAAATTGTTTATTCTTTTCCTTCCATTATTAAACCAAAAACCTTTTATTGTTCTTATGAATGTTTGAATATAAAAGAACCTAATGAAAATAATGATATAAATAAATCATTAATTATTAATTCTCGGTTTTTTAAAAATATAAATTCATCTAATAATAATGAACCTATAGTTGATATTTTAGATTTATAAAATAATTACTTTATAATTATTTATTATTAAAATTAATTATTATATTTATTTCTTTTAATTTTAATATAAATTAATCTTCTTAATGTTAATTATATAATTTATAAATTAAAAATATTATTTTAATTTTTTGTAATTTATTTTAAATTTATAAAATTAACTATAGTTTATTTATAAAAACAACAATAAAATATATAATAATACTAATTAACCAACACTAAATATTTTTATCAACAAATAATCAATAAAATCCTTCGATTTAAATTTATTTAATATACATATCAATATAAGTAATCATAAAAATTTATAAAATTAAATTAAATCTAAAAAACGGTACATTGACAAGATATTTTTTCTTTCTTTAATTTTAAATGTATATCTTTATTACTTAAATTTTCATATACTGGAGTTATTTTTTTATTTAGAATATTTTCAATATTTTTTTCTTCAGGTTGAGACTCTACTTTATGCCAATTAGGATCTTTTTCAGTTACATCAATGTTAAATTTTCTCCAGGATTCAACATCAATTACATTTAAAAAATTTGTGTGAAAAGTAACATGCCGTTCATTTTTTTGCATTGATTTATTAATTGATTCATCACATGTTTTTACAGTGGTATCTGAATTTGCAGAATATTTTCGATATGATTTTTCTTCTTTATTAATTTTAATTCCTAAATTTTCATCAATCATTTTTTTTTAATTTTTTTACAATATTTTTTTTTAATATAATTTATATTATTATTTTAATCAAAAATTAATTTTATAAATAAATAATTTTAATAATTAATTCATTTCATATCTAAAAAAAATGGTAAAAAGAATTAGATCAACAGATTCATCAAAATGTAAAAATACCCAAAAAATTAATTAAAATATAGCATGTAGTTCAAAAGGTAATGACTTAAGAACACATTTCAAAAATACATTTCATGTAGGAAGAGCAATAAAAGGAATGTTACTTAATAAAGCAGAAGCATATTTAAAAGAAGTATTAGAACATAAAAAATGTATTCCTTTCTCAAGATATGATCATTCAATGGGAAGAACAGGACAAGCAAAAAATTATGGATTAACTAAAGGAAGATGGCCTGAAAAGAGTATAAAATATATGTTAAATTTAATTAAAAATGCAAGAGCAAATGCAGAAGCTAAAAAATTAAATGTTGATAAATTAGCAATAAAAAGAGTTGTTGTTAATCATGCTATGAAAGGAAGAAGAAGAACTTATCGTGCTCATGGTTCTATAACAGCTTATTTAAGCTCTAATTGTCATATTGAAATTTTCTGTGAAGAAGTTAAGGAAAGAGTTAAAAAAGAAAAGAAAGAAGAAAAAAAAGTTAAATTTATTAATCCAAGAAGATTAATTAGAAAAGCTTTAAGTAAGGCTTATGCAAAAAAAAATTTTGTTGAAGTTGGAGGAGCTAAAAAATAAATATTAATACAATAAATTAACATTAAATTTTTAAAATTAATTTAAAAAATTAAAAAAAATTTTTTTCAATTTAAATTTTATATTTCAAAAAAATCTAAAATCAATATAACAATTATTTAATAACATTAATTTTATTTACTGAGAATTATTTTGATTATTCATATGATTTAAATTAGGTTGAATAGGATTAGTAGAAAGATTCATCATAGGATTTAATCCCATACCCATTCCCATTCCAATATTCCCCATATTTAAACCAGGTCTAAAAAAACTCATCATCATATTATTAATTGGAGGTCTATTTAACATCATAGGTTGTGGTAAAATCATATTAGGAATATTATTTATAGTTCTATTTAAAATTGTATTATTATTATTATTATTTTGATTTGTAATATTAGATTTTGGAATATTATTATTTGTATTATCTTGAATAATTATTTCTCCATCTTCTTCTCCTTTTTGTACAGTTTGATTTTGATTTATATTCATATTGTTATTTATATTATTATTTCTTGGATTATAATAATTTGGAATATTTGTATTCATTATTGGATTCATTCCTATTGGAACTCCTATAAAATTAGGAAATTTCTTTTCATAATTTCTAGAATCAAAATTTGGTATTTCTACTCCTTTATATTGAGGATCATGTATAAAAAAACAATTTTCCCCTCTTGTACAACCAACTGAACTATGATAATGTCTACATGCTTTAGTTTTATATTTTAATATATTCATCCTTGATGCACTTTCCATAAACATTCTTGGATCAATTTGAGAATTTGTTATTTGTGTTTGGGGAGCAGGCGTGATTTGCTGTATTGGAATTTTAGGTTGTACTAAATTTATTCTAGGTGGTATTGGTTTTATTATTGGATTTGGATTTGGATTCATAATTTGTTCAGGAAAATTATTTACAGTTTCTTCTTTTCTAATTTTTGACTTTAATTCATTTATTATTTTATTTTTATCATCTTGAGAAATATTTTCAATGCCTTCTAATTTTTCTGATATTTCATTTACATTATCTTGTGTAATTGTTTTACTTTGTAAAGTATCAATATATTGAAAAATATCTTCAATAGTAACATCATTTGTATGTGTAGGAATATGTGAATTTTCAATTTTAGGAATATTTTCATCATCAAAAGCAAAAAGTTGACAATCACCATCTTTAGGTTCTGGAATAGAAGTAAAATAAGTAACACTTAATAATTTACTACACTTATCTTCAATTTGAATTTTTTCTTTAGAATTTTTTCCAGTTTCAATTTGATTTTCTATAATTAATCTAAGTGGTTGTCTCCATGGAATTTCTGCTTTTTTTGGTTGATTATTATCCATATTAATTTCTTTTTTTCTGATATCTTCAAATTTATAAATATGAGGATTTTGAGCTACTTCTTGTTGAATTTTTAGATATTCTTCATGTGATATATTAGGTGCATTTGGTGGGTCTGTTGCCTTAAATATTTTTACTTGGGTTAATTCTTCATCGTTGAATGTAACTTTTCCATGTTTTTTTCTATCCCCCTCTTTTTTTAAACAACTCTTTATCCTAAAAAAGTGTTAAAAAAAATGTATATTTTTAAAAAAAAATTTTGGAAATTATTTTTGAAATATTTATTTATGATTAATAAATAAATATGCATAAAAAATTTCTTAAGAATTAATTTAAAAAAGTTAACGTTTACATACTTTTTAGAAATATTATGAAAATTAAGATTAGATATATTTTTACTTGATGTAACATAATTTTTATCTCTGCTTGTTTTTTTTCCCATTAATCCTGTATTATTTTCAATTCTCTCATCATCTTCATCAATCATTTTCCTCCATTTTGATACTATATCTTCACAATATTTTTTAGCTTGATTATTATTATTTAAAGCTTTACCTAGTTTATTTATATTTTTCCCAATTTTAGTAGACTTCAAATCATTTTTTTTTAACTCAACTCTTTGACATAGATTTACTATATCAATTATAATTTTTATTTCATCAGGAGGAATTTCCATTCCTCTTATTTTCTCTTCTTTATATTCATGAATCCATTTTGATAATGAATGAATTACTTTTAAAGGAATCAATTGATCTAATATACTTTTATCAGTTATTGTTAATAAACTTTCTGTTATATGTAATCTTTGTGACATTGTATCTGCATTTTCCATGGAAGAAATGAGTGATCGAAGTGATTGGAGATTTGATATTTGGTCAATGTTTGACATATTGATCTTTGGATAAATTATAATTTTATAAGACTAATTATTTTTATTATTAATTAAGTAAAAATTATCTTTATTTTTTTTTCAAATTTTTTAATACATTTATTAAAAAAAATTATTAATAAAAAATAACATAAATATATTAAACTTATTACAAAAATTAAAAAAACTATATAATTACTTAATTGAATAATTTTTCATATAATTTTATATTTTTATTTAATTTTTATATATTTAAATAATTCATTCCAAAATATAATTAATATTCTCTAAAAGTTATAATTTTTTTTTCTTAAATATTATTATATTCATTAATCTAACATTTTATTATAATTATTTTAATTATGTTATTACAAATTTTATCTTTTGTTATATCATTACTGACATAATTTTTTAAATAAATAAAAATTAAAAAATTATTTGTTAAAATTTAATGTCAAAAATAATATTAATAAAATAATTTTTTCTCTTTTTTATGGAGATTGAAAATGATTAATATATTGAGATATAGAATTATAAATGAATTTATTTATAAATGAATTATTAAGAATATAAAGATTAAAGAAACAAATCAAAATTCCTATTAAAAATGAGAGGATTATTAATAAAAAAAATCAAAAATAAAAATAAAGTATAAATATGGCTCAAAGAGATTTTGATGATGACCAAAAAGGATTTTCAAGTGAAGAAAGTGAAGAAGATTTACCAATTGCAGAAGTAAAGACAGAAGATAAGTCTAAAATTATTAAAAGTATCATTATTCTTTTATTATATTATTCTGTGATTATTTATTCTTTAATATATTGTAATTCTCCTGATAATGAATCAAATTTATTATTAGAAAAATATGAAGAAGAATCAAATTTAATAATTAATAATATAGAATTGAAATTGTTGTCGAAAAAAAAATTTTATAAAGGAATAACTTATTTATTCAAACAAAAAGATGATAAATTTAATAATTGGATATTTTCATTTGAATTTCAATTTAATAAGGAATTTATAAATTTAAAGGCAAAAATAATTGAAAATAATAATTATTTTGAAATGGTTAAAAAAGAAAAAATTATTAAAGTATTGAATTATGAAATAAATAATAAAATTGAAATAGATGATATTTCATTATTTCATAAACTTATAAATCTTACAAAAAATATAAATTTAACAGATTTATTTGAATAATAATTTTTTTTCAATTTAAATAAACTTTTTTTCTAATATTAAATCTAAAAAATAAAAATTTAATAATTTATTTTTAATAAAACAAATTACAGAATATTTCAATCTAATATCTAAATGATTAAATAACTAATTTTTCATTTTTAGCAACAACCAGTTTTAATATTTTGAGATTTTGTAACTTTTTCAGTAATAACAATATTATTTTCTTTGGGTTTGGCCAATTTTTTTTCAGCACCTTCTTTAATAATTTCTTTAGTCATAGTTTCAAAAGCTTCAACAACATTAATAGATTCTTTAGCACTAGTTTCAAAAAATAACATACCATATTGACTAGCAAATTCTTTTCCTTGTTCAAAAGTAACTTTTCTATCTTTATCCATATCACTTTTATTACCAACTAATATTTTATAAACATTTTTAGAAGCATTTTTTTCAATTTCAATTAACCAAGAATTTAAATTTTGAAAAGATTCTAAATCTGTAATATCATATACCATCATAATACCATGTGCTCCTTTATAATATGATGATACTATATTTCTAAATCTTTCTTGACCTGCTGTATCCCATATTTGAAGTTTAACACTTTTACCATCTATTTCTAATGTTTTTATTTTGAAATCTACTCCTATTGTTGTTACGTAACTTTCTGACCATGAATCATCTGTAAAACGAATTAATAAACATGATTTTCCTACTCCTGAGTTACCTATTACTAAGTATTTGAAAAGGTAATCACTATAATTAAATGTTATTTTTTTTATTTTACTAATCTGCTTGTGCCATTTTTTTTGGGTTTTAATATCTTTTTTTAATTTTTTTTTTTTAATATATTTAATAAATTATTTTTTATATCTTCTTTTTGTTAAATTTTTTTATTTATTGTTATTTTAGAAATTAAAAGCAAAATTTTTTTGAGAAAATTATATTCATAAAACAAAAAATATTATATATAAATATATATTTCCATCATAAAATAAAAAATTATTAAATGATTGTAAGGATACAAATGGAAAATGATTAATATTAAAAAATAAAAAAATTAATCCATTATTATATCCTCTGTATCTCCATTTTCAATTTCATTTAATTTTTTATTGATGACTATTTTTAATTTACTAACTGAAATTAGTTTTAAAAGTATATCATTAATTTCTAATAAATCTTTTATATTTTCTTCTGAATTAGAATAATTATTTTTTAAATTTTGAAGTTTATTATTTAAATGATGTTGATAATTTGTTAAATTTTCTTTTTTTTGAATTAAGTCATTAAAAAGATTATTATCTTTAATTATATTGGAATTTATATTTTTAAAATTATAATCATAAGAATCTATTTTTTTAAGTATTTCTTCTAGTTTTTGAGATTGATTAAATAATTTTTCTTTTTCTTTATTTTTATTTTTCTCCAATAATAAATTATTATCATTATCATCATCACTCATATTATTTAAATTATTATTTATATCATTACTGTTATTTGAATCATTTAAATCCATATTATATAATGAATTAGAAGAAAATATTTTTTGATAAGTTTCATTGAATTTATCAAAATAATTTGGATTATTCAAATCTTTATTACCACTTCCTTCACTATTATGACTATTAACTCTATTTAAAAATACATTTGTATTTGAATAAAAATCATCATTTAAAGATAAAATTTTTTCAATTCTAGTATCTTTATATTTTAAATCATTTTTAATATTATCATTTTCATCTTGATTATCCATTTTAATATCATCATTATTTAAATTAATATTATTATACTGAAATTTAAAATTATCATTTGAATTAATTAATAAATCATTATTAGAAGTAGTAATAATTGATGATGATTCAATATAACTACTTGTTTTATCACTTGAATTAACTCCTTGAATATTATTTTTTTTTTTGAGAAAAGAATAAAATCTATTTTTAATCATATTAGCATTTCTATCTGGAAAATATGATGCAATTTCTTTCCAATTATTTCCATATTTTGAATATAAAGCAACAATTTTTTCATCTTCTTCTTCTGAAAATTTTGTTCTTTTTAATTTTGGATCTAATTTATTATTATATCTTTCTTCAAGCATTTCTGCACTAAAATCTGGAAAATTTTTAGATATTATTTCCCAATTTGTACCATAAATTTCAACTAATTCAATTATTTTCAAATCATCTTGTCTTGTAAAACTTCTCATTTTTGCTTTTAATTCTAATTTTTTAATTCTATAATTTATTTGTTGTGTTGATTTAGTTTTTATTAATTCAGATAATTTTCTTAAATTTTTATTCCCAAGTTTAAAATATTGTTGTATTAAAATTTCATTTTCTTCATTTGTCCATTCTTTAGTATAAACTTCTTTATTTATATCATTTATTTGATTATTTATATTTGTTACTTTAAATAAATTATTATTTCCAGATTGAATATTTTTATTTTCTGATTCTTCAATTTCAGATTTTATTATATCATCATCTCTTGCACAATTACATAAAGTATTTTGTATTGTTCCAGCCCAATAATTTGAAGAATTATTTAAAAACGAACCAAATCCTCTTACATTTTTCATAAAGTTTAATTTTGATTTTGATATTGTTTGTTGATTTTGTCCTTGTTGATTATTTTGATTAATTAAATGTCGATTTGATTGTTTAATCATATTTATTGATTTATTTATATTTATTTATAAACATTATAAATTTTAAAAGTTGTATTTCAAATTTTCTTAATTTAAAATTTAATTATTATAATGAATAAAAATAATAAAACATTTTATAAGATTAATCTCTAAAAATTAAAAGTTTTATTTTTAAATAATGTATTTAAAAGTTAAAAAAACAAATATTATAAATATAATAATAATTGCATAACATCTATATTTTCTCCATTTTTGTCTTCTTTTAATTTCTTGAATATTTTTAACAAAATCATCAGAAGAATCTCTTAATCTACTTGATTTTTGAGCAATAATATTTAATTTTTCTCCTCTTTGTAATAACTTTTCAACATTATCATGTAAAATTTCAGTTGTTTCTGATAATTTTTCTTTTAACATTCCTATTTTTGAAGTTGGATTTTTTTCATATGAATTTGCTAATTGTTTTATTTCATCTGAAAAATCTTTTAATTGATATGAAAATGAATTTTTTATTGTATTATTATCATATTTAGTTAAAAATTTTTTTTTCAAATCTCCTAAATAAGAAAAAGCCACTTCTGTATCTAATTTTTCACCCATACATAAAAATGTTAAATCATTTTCGTCGTCATAAAAAAATTTATAACTACAAAAAATTATATTTATTGTTTTACTCATTATATTGAATTTCACATTTACTCTCTCTTTTTATTTTATTTAACATTACTAATGATATTTGTTGAAAATTTCCACTATATTCTGTATAATCAGTTAAAATTATTTTTCCTCCTCTTGCTATTAAAGTGTAAATTATTGAGGCAGACATAATAAAATATAAATAAAAATTATTGATTATTAAATTTAAATTAATGTTTTAATTAAATTTTTATGAATTTTATTTTAAATTTTTTGCTCATTTTCTTTCTTTAATTCCTTTATTTTTTTTTTTCTTCATTTCTTTTTTCAATAATTTTATTATATTCTAATTCTTTTTTACTCATAATATACATATCTCTATAAATTAAATAACAAAAACCAATAATACTTCCTTTTAAAAAAATATTAATAATAATATAAACAAATATTGAATAAAGGCAATATCCTGTAGTACCTATTTTATTATAAATTCTGTTATATTGATTATTACTATTAGAAAAAATTTGAAGAGAAGATTTAAAATCAGTATATATTTGACTAGGAAATTCATAATTATCAATAGTTCCTCTAAAAATAGATTGAATAACTTTAACAAAAATAAAATAATTCTCCCTATAAATTGTATCTGAAAAATCTCCTACCAGATAATGAGAAATAAATAAACATATTAATATAAATAAAACAATCCATATAAGAATAAATGGCCAAATTCTAATTAAAAAACTAATTATTGTTCTAATAATTACTTTAAATTCTTCTAAATATCTTGAAAAAAATAATATTAAAGCAATGAAGGCAATTAAAATATTAATTGATACACAAATATTATGAATATCATACCTAACAGGATATTTTGTATAATCATTAAATATTTCAGTATTAATTGGAGATTTTCTCATTGATGAATTTATCATTAGACTTGAATAAATAATTATGATAAAATAAAAAACAAAGTTAACTATTGCAATACATTCTTCAATTTCTGGAAATTTAAATTTCTGTTTTGATTTTAATCTTTCTAATCCAGTACTATCATCTTTAAAACAATTTATTATATGAACTATTAAAAGAAAAATACAAAATATTATACTAATAATAGTATAAATATCAAATGAATTTTTTAATTGAAAAATATCACTAGTATTATAAATCAATATTTTTGTAAAAAAATTTTCAAATAAAATTCTTAATGTACATATCATATTCATATTTCTATTATATATATTTATCATTAACATCATTGAAGCAGTTTTTGAACTATCAAAAAAACCATCATTTTCTTTTATAATATTATTCATTTTTGTAGTATTTGAAATAGGTATATCTAAAATATATCCATCATTATCATAATTATTTAAAGCTCCTTCAATTTTAGAAGAACATGAAGTTTTTATATAAAAATAATTTTTACCATTAAATGTTGCAGTTTTATTTTTTAAAAATTTTGTTTTATCAGAACAATTTCCTGAAGAATATTTTATTTTTTTATTTGAGCATTGATCATTATCTTTATATCTCTTTTGAATTAATCTAATATTTCCTAAAAAATGATTAAATTGACTAAATCTAATATTTTCAAATTCTAATATTCTATTGAGTGATACTCCTAAATTTTGCATAAAATTTGTAGTGTCTTTAGAAAAAAAAGCATTATCAATTAAAATTTGATTACTTTGTTTAAAAACTCTATAATGAGTAGATCTTAAAAAATTTAATCTAGATTTACTCCAAAAAATAAGCCAAATAATATATAGAATTAAATATAAAATATTAAGATTATTTTTTCCAAACCATTCATTAAATTTTTCTTTTATTGATTTTTTTCTTATTTTAGTTAAATTTTTCATATTTTGAAATTCTTCAATATTTGTTATTATTTTTCTTTTTGGATGAATTTTATCTACTAAATTTATTATTGGCTCATAATTTCCGATCTTAACTTTTGATAATGGAAATAATGCAGGAATTACTTTTAATTCATCTAAAAAAATATTCCCATTTTCATCTGCAAAATAAAATTCATTTGCCTCTTTCCCAAATTGTAATTTTGTTTCTTCTTTTAATTTTTCAAATGTAATATTTAAATCTGTTAAAGCTTTAAATATTTTCATATTTTGATATTCAATTCTAATTGATAAAGTACTCTCATATATATCATCATTATTTCCATTTATATCTTTTAAAAAATAATCTACTGCTTCTTTACATTTATTTTGAAGTTGTTTTTCTTTAATAAACCCTTCTTCAATTTTTGCTCTATTTATATCTTGAATTTGTTTTTCAGTTTGAAATTCTATTTCTGCTAATTCTTGCACTAATTTTTTTTCTTTATTTTTATAATTTTTTAATTCATTTTCAATTTTATTTACTTGAGTTACTAAAATAGAATATTCCTCTTTGATTTTTTCATAATTATTAACGTTAATTTTTTGTTCTTTCATTTAAAAGATTTTAAAGAAAATATTATATTTATAAATTATTATATTTCAAAAATAAATTCAAAAAAAAAATATATTTTTATTATATATATTCATTTTTATCTATTATTAAAAGACTAAAAAAATAACTTATTTAATTTTAGGCATTCCAGTATCTGCTTCATCTTCAATACCACATTCATTTTGTCCTCTGAGAATTCTAAAGAAACCTTTTTCTCCCCAAGATTCATTCCAAGAATTAGCACATAACCAATATTTAACACCATTTTCAACACCCCATCCAATAATTTTAATGGCATGTCCACCAAGATAACCACCAGTAACATGTTGATAAATACCACTTTTATAATTACCAAAATCCTCATAAACAGAAAATGCTGCTGAAACAGAACCTCTTTCATATATTTCTTGCATTATTTCTTTTTCTCCAGAAACAGAATAAGCTGTAGTAGCAAAAGTTAAATCTTCTTCAAGTGTTTTATTATAACTATCTTGACATTTTTTTTCACAAGGAGGAGTCTCTTGATAATCATGGCATTTATGCATATGGTCATCACAAGGTGGTAAGAAATATGGTTTACAAGTATTTTTATCACCATATAATCCACCAGAAGGAATACCACTTCTTTTCCAAAATGAAAAAGTGGATGATGGCCAACCACCAAAGCAACCATAACCACAAGAAGTACAGCATGTTATAATATGTTGTGGTGAGACTCTTGTTTGAAATCTTCCCTCTGTTACAATGCATATACGATCACTCATAACTTCAGCTGAACTAAATGCCCAACATGAACCACATTTACTTTGATCACGAATTTCTTTAATTGATTCACAATATGGATATTGTTCACGAAGATCAAATGATTCTGGAAGATCATCTGAGACTTTAATATCTCTTAAGGGTAGTCTATGACTATCATCACGACGTGCACCAAGTAAAGGACGAATATCACGGTAATATGGTGCTGCTTGCCATGTTGTACGAAGTTTATTTACTTTGTTTACTATTTTCATTGTTTTATCTACTGTGTTAAAAGATGAGAAAACTAAGGCAAGGAGTGTAAGGATTATTGTTGATTTCATTTTTTAATATATTAATATTATAATATTTGTTAGATTTATATTTAAAAAATAAAGAAAATTATTTTTTTATTTATTGAAAGATAAAAAATATTTTTATATTTTTTTATAAATAATTTAAAATTATTAAATATTATTTATATGATAATAAAATTTATATATTTATTTTAAAAAAATAAATAAACTTTCATATATATTAAAATAATTATAAAATGCATTATTACTTTTCACCTTGAACTGAATTATTATTACTATTACTTTTCATTAAAGTTAATTTTTCAAATTCTTGTTGTTCAATTGTAGGTTTTTCATTATTATTATTTTCATTTAAATTATTACCATTACTATCACTTTTTTTAACATCTAAATTAAGAATATCATCAATTAAATTTCCTTTAGAAGAATTTATATTTTCAATATTTGTATTTTGTCTTTTTGTTTCTTCATTAATTTTTTCAAAATGACTTTTAGAATAAACTTTATTTGTATTATTTGCTTTTGGAATATTTTGTGAATATCTCATATGAGTTGATTTAGTTTTACTTTTTGGTAGTGATTTTATTTTGTTAATATTACTATTTTCATTTTGAATTTCATCAAAATTAATTTTATCTATTTGAACTAAACTTGATTTTATTATTTGTGCTCCATGAAATTTATTTTCTAATTCTTCTTCTTTTATTTTTTCTTTTATATCTTCAGAATTTTGGTCAAATAAATTATTATTATTTGAATTTATATATTCATTAATTTCTTTTTGAGAATTTAATGTGGTTGATAAAAATATTTTATTATTAATTCTTTTTTCAACTATTTCAAACATTGTAGACTTTAAAGTTCTTTGAAGAAATGATGCATATAAAGTATATATTTCATCATTCTTTTTTATATTATTATATTGAATAAATAAAGGATATATATTTTGATGTAAATATTGATTTGGTTTATAATTTAAATAATTTCCATAAAAAAGTAAACAATTAAATAATAATAAAACAATTGCAATAATATAATTATATGAATCAAATTTTTTTGGAATTATTTTTAAAACAAAAAAAAGTATAGTTCCTATAAGAAGTATTACATGACAAATTATCCATAATATTTTTGAAATATAATAACATAATGAATTAGAGTTTTCATTTAAATTTTTAAAATCAAAACAATATTCACAATTACATTCTTCACATATTAAATTTAAATGCATAATACAATATTGAATTAGACACTGAATATGTACATATATATCACATTTACATGGTTTTATTAATTTTTTACTTTCTTCTTTTAAAGAATTATATAAATTTTGAGATAATTCTTTTTCGTTTTTTTGTTTTGATTCTTTTTTACAAAATATTTTTTTTTTTATTATAAAATGACATAAATCTTCAAATTGAAAGGAATATTCATCTAATGTATTTTTTAAGCATAAAAAGCAACGAGCTTCTCCATTTGATCTATTATTATTTACTTGATTATTATGTTGTTCTATCATTTTTTTTATAAGAATGTTATAAAAAATATAAATGAAAAAAAATATTTTTTTTTTGTTTTTTTTAATCCATTTTTTATATTATTTTATTTATGCTTAATTTTTGTTTATGGTATACTATTAATTAAATCATATCCCTCCTTAATTCTTGAATTTAAAATATTTTCAGATTTAAAAATTTCAATAACTTCATAAATATCAGGAATACCTATAATCATTCCTGTTATTTTTCCAATTATATCGAAATCCATTTTATTATTTTTAGCAAAAGCACTATTTTCAATAGCTTTAAATATTTGTTCTCCTAAAAATTCTCTTTTTTCTTCATCACTTTCAAGACTATTAAAAGTATTCATATCAAAATTCCTAATTTCTGATTGTAGATTATCAATATTATTATTAATATTAATATTATTATTAATATTTTTATTATCGTTATTATTATTATTATATTGATTATTAGTTCTATTATTATTATATTTTCCTCTTTTATTATTATTATTATTATTTCTTGCTGTTATATAATTAGGTCTCATAAGCATTGGGTGATTATATATCCCATCACCCATATTATTCATCATATATAAATTATTGTTATTCAATATTTGTCTTTCTGCTTTTGGCATAAAATATTCTATTAATAATGGTCTATTCCAACTTTCAAAAGAAGGAAGATATTTACCATTTAAATCCATCATTGCATTTTTAGCACTTTCTTGATTATCAAAACATACATATCCAAATCCTTTACTTTGAGTAATTTCTTTAAAAGTATCTTTATCTTTAGTATCTAAAATATATTTTTCAATTTTTAAACTTTTAATATTACCATATTTTGAGAATGTATTTCTTAAATTATCTTCAGTTGCAGTTAATGGAATATTTCTAATATGAAGATTGCACATATGATATTGTTGATTTAATTTATTATTACTTTCTCTAATTTTATTCCCAATAATTTGTTTTCTCTCTTTTTTATTTTGTAAAATTTGAATATGTAATTGTAAATTATTATCAGGTAAAATATCATTAGGAAGATTCTTTAAAGCATTATTTGCACTTTCATTATTTGAATATTGAACAATTGCATAATTTCTTCCAATTTGACTTTGAAACATTTTACAAGAAATAACATTACCATATTTAGAACAAATTTTATTTAAATCTTCTTCACTCATTTTTTGATCAAAATTATTAATGTAAATTTTATTATTTTCATAATTATTGAAATTTCTTTCCATTTTTTTTTGAAAATGTGTTATTTCAATCGTATTTTGGTCATCAAATATTTTTCGACCATTAGTTTCAGAAATTGCTTTTTGTGCATCATCAGGATTATAAAAAGTAACATAACCATAACCATAATGATTTCCATTTTCATCTTCAATTACTTTTAAAGAAGAAATATCACCAAATTTCATAAAATATTCATAAACCTGTCTTGATGTAGTTTTTTGAGGAATTCCTTTAAAATATAAATTTGATTTTGTATTATATCTAATTGAACTATCTTTTTCATCCCACATAATTCTTACTGAATGACCTTTAATTTTTTTTAAATTCATTTCTAATCTACATTTATTTGCAGAATCATAATCCTTAAATATTACTCTTGCGTTTAATGGTTTGTCTAATTCTATATTTCTTGGATTTTGTTCTAAATTAATATATACTAATTTTTCTTTATAAGGTTCTAAAAACATTTCTAAATCATTTTGAACTATATTTATTGGAAGGTCACTAAAATATAATACACTTTTTTCTTTTTGTTGTTCTGTCATCATTTTCAAAATTCTTTTCTTTAATAATAATTATTTTTTATTTTTGATATAAAATTAAAAACAATATTTATTTATTATAATGACAATCTAATTATTTAATTATAAAATTTTTAAAAATTTAAATCAAATTTTTTTTTTTTTATTAA
>JAEEGK010002152.1_pt1 | contig 49195 bp, 27 predicted proteins | sample 8958771 | NCBI WGS metagenome assembly JAEEGK01 (sample SAMN16246547, study PRJNA631951) | gut metagenome | biome: gut microbiome; feature: rumen; material: SC-attached | host: Bos | place: Iran: Karaj | collected 2018-10 | reverse complement strand
TCCTGCATAACTATCATTACTATCAACGCTTTCATCGTTTACAACCTTTATAAACGGCTTCGTTCCTTTTCCTCTCCAAGTTTCATATTCTTGCTCAGACCAAAGCCAGCTAAACTTCGTACCTTCATCCATATTCCATACTTCAGGCTCAATAATTCGCCACTCACACTCGTCATAGTTACTATGGTATCTCTTTTGTTTTCTACTATAAGAAAGATACGGTTTTAGCAATCCGATTGCAAAACAAGTAGCTGCCAAGGTTTGATTTATATACTTCTGATATGTTCTGCCTTCCAGAACTATTTCATTAGGAATTCCGTCAACACTAGTATATTCTTCTAATTCCATAGCCTTTATTTGTTTTTTAACAACTGGGCAGAATCTGTCTGATGCCAATTCTTTCTGCATACGGCGAATATTCTCTAATTCTTGAAAGACTGGTTTTATTGAATCCGGAGATATGTAATAATGCACTGGTGATATTCTTCTAAGTATCTCCTCACACTCAAATAATGCATCCTTTGTCAGACCAATAGCATAATAACCATATTTTTTTGAATGCTCTACACTATCCTTTATTGGAATATCACAGAAACTAATCATTGGAACACCAATACTATCTTGCTTTAAGAGAAGATATTCTTCAAAACAATACGAGAATCGGAACCCCCTCTTGTAGAATAGACAACAATGTGCTTGCTGTTTTTGTGTAGTGAAAGAGAGTGGATGTATGGCTATTTGACCTTGCCTTTATAGCCAATTCTTTAGGTAGCTCCGAATTGTTATAATACAATTTTGGATTCAGTTTTTTTAATAATGCCATTACTTTTATTGTTTATTGTGCAATTATAATATCCCTTATTTATTATCTTAAACAATTACTAAGGCCTATTACGTGATTGCCATAGCAGATTAATATGTAAAAATATACATGTCATCTCTTAAAGTACTACGCTTACAAATTTAATCCTTTTTAAAGGCAGTCTTGACAAACTTTACATTATAACTCTAGAGGAATTCTTCCACTACATCTCTATCAGGTATTTCGATAATGGCAATAGATGTAAAGTAGTGGAAATTATTTAGCACATCTCGTTGTGAAATATCGATATTATTCTGAAAATTATAACAAACCAGCTTTTGCAACTGGCTATTAGTTATATCAGTCTGTGAAATGTAATCATCGTCATTTTGACAAATAACGGTTATTTCTGTATTCTCGACATTAATCTTTTTCATAAGCGAGCAATCTGTTTTGAATTATGTGTGCAAAGGTATATAAATTATTTGAAACACAAGAAAAAATGCATATTATTTTGGTAGTAGAACTTATCCTAATGCGCACATTTCTGATATATTTCACAAAAAGATACCGCAGTCGTTCCATGTGCGTATAGCAAACTCGGAATAATGTTTGCAATAATAAAAAGAAAATCTAACAAAAGTTATCTCTATTTTCAGAGAAACCTATATTTTTAAAATTGCAACCACACTGCCACCCTTCCGCTACCACCATATTCTGTTTATTAATAGGGGCGTGCAGTTGTATTGATGGCTGTGTGGCGGAAAATTACCGAAATAATATTTAGCGCCCCTGCAGGTGGAAACTGACAGGGGCGCCTCAATAAGGTTTATTAATAATTATAGGTTGATTACTTTTGCTTCTTGAACAGATGTGGGATGAACTCATGGAGTCCACGACGCCATGTCAGGAACTCGTGGGCAGTGCCTGCCGACTCGCTTGAGTCAACCTTTACGCCAAGCTCACGGAGCTGCTTTACGATATCACCGCTCTTAATGAAGTCCTCAGAGCCCCAGTTCATATACATGTAGTGAATCTTCTTGTTGAACTCGTCGGCGTTAGCAAACACACCATTGTAGGCAGTCTTAACGTCGAGACCGAAGATAGCGCCACTGAAGGTACCCATCCAGGCAAACTTGTCGAGGTTGTTAAGCACGATATCGAATGTCTGGTGACCACCCCATGACAGACCTGCCATAGCACGGTTCTCACGATCGCTCTTAGTGCGGAAGTTCTGATCGATATAAGGAATCAGGTCGTTCAGCATTACGGGATAGAATGAGTTACCATAGGTGCTCATACCCTGACGGTTAGAGCCACCACCGAACGGAGCCTTGATATCACCACTCTCCATAACCACAATCATAGGCACAGCCTCGCCCTTGGCGATCGAGTTGTCCATGATGTGCTGCATCTTACCCTGCAGAGTCCAGCTTGTCTCGCCCTCGCCCATTCCGTGCTGCAGATAGAGCACTGGATAGCGCTTCTTGGCATTCTTGGCGTTATCATACTCGGCAGGAGTATAAACCATAGCATGGCGCCACTTGTTCTGCTCCTTACTGAAGTAGTAGATGCTACGAACACATCCTGCAGGCACACCCTGCTGTGGACGATAGTAGTCGCCCTCGGGGCCCTCTGGAATCTCGATACCACCCGACTCGCGGTTGCAACCAAAGTAAGTCTCGGTAGCAGGATCGATGAAGTTGATGCCATCTACATTCATAAAGTAGTAGTGGAATCCTACTGGCAGAGGATCGGTAACGGCCATGAATCCACCCTTACCATCAGGCTGCATATCGTACTTCTTGCTGCAGATGTCTACAACCACCTTACGGGCCTGTGGAGCATTGATATAGAAGTAAGCACGATTCTGCTTGTCAACCTTTGGGAACTGGTTGCCCTCGATAGTGGTCTCAGCGATGAATGCATCGGCAGGAACCTCAATCTTCTTAGGCATCTCGATAAACGGGCGCTTAGGCTCGAAACCAAGATGACGAGCTACAGCCTCACCATAACGGCAACCAAGCTCACGATAACCTGCTGCATCGAAGTGCAGACGGTCAGGACCATTGGTACAGCCATCAGATGAGATAACCTGAGAGGTGTGAAGTGTCAATGGGAGTTCGTCGATCTGCTTCTTGCAGCCGATGCAAACGCCCTTACCATCAGCCTGAACGATGTTACCAGCATAGAGGTTTACCTCCTCTGGTTTCAGATTCAGGTCGCCACACAGATTGTCGTAAACCTGCTTAACCATACCAGCCCACTTAGGATCGCCAGTGTTGGTCTCGCCCTGGTGCATCAGTATACCCTTGATTACACCATCCTTCTGAGCCTTCTTAGCCAGGGTTACCAGGCGCTCATAGGGGTTGTTGTCGTATGCGGCAAGCATACCCTTCATCCAACCTGGAGCCTTTTTCTCGGCATAGTCCTTGATGCTGTCGGGCAGGAATCCCTTAATGTCGATACCACCGATAGCCACGTGGATTACACCAATCTTGATATTCTCTGGGAGAGAAGCTACAAGAGTACGACCGAACCAATCGGCTGGAGTAAGACCAGTGTTAGGACGGCAGAGTGGTGGGATAGCCTCGTACCACTCACCCATCTTGCGGGCAGGCAGTTTGTCGGTTGCAGGATAGTCTACAGCAGGCATCCACACGAATCGTGGACCAGGACTCTTCAGGTCCTGAGCCTCAGGACGAGCTGCACCCTCCATGTTCGACTGACCGAAACAGAGGAAGATGTAGAAATTAGGATCGGCTGTGCTCACCTGTTCGGTGGCAGCCTTCTTCTTTGGAGCGGCTTTCTTTTTCTGAGCCGCCATGCTAGCTGGCAATACAAGCAGTGCAACTGCCAGCATGATGGTTTTTAATTTTGATTGATACATAACGATTGTGTTGATATATAAAGTTATTATTTGATTATCTTCTTTCCACCAACGATGTAGATGCCACGAGGCAGCGAGTTCCACTGCTGGCGTGTAGCCACCTTACGGCCCTGCAGAGTATATACAGCATCGTTGTCTAGAACTCGCTCTACTGAAATAGCATCAACTTTAGTTAAACCATCAGCCTTCAAGAAGTCCATATAGGTAGCCCCTCTAAACTTGGCTGCATTATTATCTTTCAGATATCTGCCCGTACCAACATTCTTCAGTGTAAAGCCACTGCCTTTTACATAATTAATCTCCCATACAGCGCCATTCTCAATTTCCTCACCATTCTGGTCGTTCAAGCCCTGGATGAAGCAGCATTCACCTGTCATAGACTGCGAGTTTAGGTAGCCAGGTTTTTCTCCAATGCTGTATTCCGAACCATTAAGCGTCATCAGACGGAGTAGATAGCATCCGCTACGACCCGAGACAGGTTCAGCCTTAAACATATAGCCGTTGATTGACTTATTGTTGACAACCTCTAAGACAGGACTAAATCCAAGATTCTGATTATCAGAGCCATAGAACATCTTCTCATTGCTTTTATTAACAATGGCAAAAGGCTGTGATGTAATCTCTGACAGACTGCCAAGAGCAACAAAGTCGTCAAGCCTTACACCTGTAACATTGACTGTGAACGACTTAGTCCATGTATTACCCTGTACATCTTTATAAGAAGCGCTGACTACAGTCTCACCACTCTTTAGGGCACAAAGATAGCCATTCTTTACCTCTACTACAGCTGGATTATCGATAGTATAATCGGCAACACCCGAAATATCCTTGATATGGCCGTCGGCATAAATCAATTTCAGTGATATCGCCACCTTATCGTCACGCTCTAAGTCAAACAAGTCTGTCTCAGCTTCCATCGCCTGAACAGTATAAAACTCGCCTGTCTCTTCCTCGTCATCTGCATGAGGCCAGTTCACCTGATAATACTCAGCATACCAGTCAAAACAGGCTTTTCCACAAGCTTCCGGATTACCGCCGAATGCAGGCGTTACAACATTTCGACCATATAGAGCATCAAGATCCATGAAATCATGAGGATGCGTGAGCGTCATCGAGATATTGCCAAAATAATCAAGTACAGCCTTGAATGCCATACCCCATTTTGAGGTAGAAGCAGTAGCCCATGTTCCTAAATTCTTATAAACAGGCTGTCCCATCTCGTTGTAATGATCTATCTCCTTAGGTTCCTTTAGCGGACTCCAGTCAACCTCGGTAATGAATATCGGGTTGGAATCTACCACAGGAACGGCAGCGTGGAAACTATTGATCTTATTCTGTGGATCAGGGTTATCGTCACTGCTATTATACCAACCAGGATAGTCGTGCACAGCATAACCAATATTCTCACCTTGAATAGGATATTCAGCATAACTACGATAGTTTGACTGATATCCAGTGCCAGGCACCCAGATGATACCAGTAAAACCATTTTCTCGAATCTTATCTACAATGGGCTGAAAATAGTCGTGAAGCGCCTTTGCATCGTCCTGATTGTTAGCATTTTTGATATTTATAGGCTCGTTGGCCAGTTCAATGCTAATCTGCCCAGCGTATTCCTTCACAAAATCCTGTCGCGAGACAATATCCCAAACTGTTATCAGATACTGCTGATAATAGTCGCCAACCTTCAAGTCACGGGGACAAACGCCAGGAGGACGCATTACCACGAACAACCCATGATTCATTGCCTTCTCTGCCATCTTAAAATATAAAGACGGTAAGAACTTTTCCAGTCTGCTGGGATTAAACTTCTTGATATCAGCTTCGCCCGAAGCATTTGCAGCCTGACCTTTCGACCCCGAATAGGTATAGCTGTCTCTAGGGTCGTTAGTCCAGGCAGGGTCCAGATGCAGACGAAACACATTGCACTTGGCTTCCTCAAAACCAGCAAACATCTTTTCAAAATAGTTCAGACACTTCTTTGCACCGTTGTCGTCGTAATTGGCAGTAATACCATTCGATCCCCAAGGGCTTCCCCAGCGCCAGCCGTTGAAATACATATTAGGCGTGTCCATCACACCATGAAGAACCACCTGATTTCCGTGTTTATCTACAAGCCATCTTCCTTCGGTATGAAGTGATGGCAGAGGTTTTACGCCCTGGGCATTAGCACCAAGCGCAAAAAAGATTGTTAGAAGAGCTAATATTTGCTTCATTATTGTTTCAGTTTTAAATTCGGGTGCAAAGGTATACACTTTTTGCAAAATACCCTTTTCGTTGAGTTACATTTACTTTCTTATGAGTATCATTAAGGCTATATATGCACTTTTTTCTCAGGTTTTTGAGTTTTTTTAAAATACTTTTGTATCTTTGCATCCAGAAACATCAATGACTCGAAACGATATATGAAACGAACAAAGCTTTGGATACTTTTGGCCATTATGACCAGCATGCTAATGGTGGCATGTAATGATGAGGAAAAGAAAAACCAGATTAATGAAGCCGATAAACTGATAGAGGCCTCGCAGAAGAATAAGAACTACAACGAACTGATGACAGTTGTAGACAGTCTGGAGTCCATCGGTAAGATCACACCCACCAAGGCCTGCTATTGGCGAGGCTATGCCTGCGACAAGATGAAGCGCCAACGCTTGGCCGAATACTATTGGAAAGCTTCTATCGATGCCGCAAACGAATCTACCGACGAAGATGAGATGATATACTATGCCAAGTCGGCCAGCCGACTGGCTAACATGCTATCGGTAAGAGGAGACTACGAAGAAGGACTGAACATCTCTATCCCAGTGGCCAACAAACTCGAGTCTCTCGACTGCGACAGCACCAGCGACTACCTTAATATACTTATATATATTGGTTGCTGCCAGGAGGGCTTGGGTACTGCCGAGGGTAATGCCGATGGATTTACCAAGGCCTACCAGCGCCACATGGAGAACATAGAGACCTACCACAACGACGTGGTGTACAAGGATGGTATCACTGGTCTTATCAATATAGCTTACGACTACATCTATGCTAAGAAATGGGCAGAGGCTCAGGCTTGGACCACACGCTTCGGCCAGGTACTGAGCGAATACGAACAGCGTCCCGATGCCGATGCCGATTATATCGACCGTCAGTTGGCACGCTTTGATATCTACAATGCTATATCACTGCAGGGACTGGGTAAAGCCGAAGAGGCAGCAAAGGCCTACGAGAAGTTCCTTACCACCAAGTTCAGCAACACGCCTAAAGGACGTATCGACGCCAACGACTATCTTACCGCAGCCCACCGATGGGACGAAGCCGCCGAGAACTACAATAGTCTTGACGCCATGATAGGCGAGACGCCAAAGAACTACTCGCTCGATAACATCGAGAAACTGGTACTGAAAAAGTATAGCACCAACCTACTGGCTGGCCGTCGCGACTCTGCCATGAAGGTTGCAATGGACATTAGCAACTCGCTAGGACAGGCCATCGCCAAATCCAGAAAGATGGAAAAGGAGGAGCAGGCTGTAATCGTAAAGAATGTAGAGAAGATTTCGGAGCTACAGGCCAGGAGTCATCGCCGACTGCAGATTGTGGTTTCTGTCGCCATTGCCTTTGTCATACTCTGTCTGATAGGATTCGTCATTATCCGTCATCGCATGGCCACCCAGATGCAGGCAGCTTATGACGATCTGAAATACGACTACGACCGACTGGAGGCCGACACTATCGTGAAAGAGCGTGAGGCATCCGAACTCCGCATCTCGCAGAACATCCAGCGTGTGATAGCACCGAGCCAGTTGCCTCAACATAAGCATTTCGACATCTTCAGTTCTGTCACCGTAGGACTGATGGAGGGTAGCGGAATACTCGACTATTGCATGCGTGGTGATAAACTGTTCTTCTGTGTGGGAGAAGCCACTACCGAAGGTGTCAAGGCATCGCTGCTCACAACAGTAGTCAAGGCTCAGTTCCGTACTGCAGCTGCTTTCGAAGAAAAGCCAGAGCGCATCATGGCTGCCATCAATAACGCCATAGCCAAGGACGGCGAAAAAGGTGCTGCTATACGACTTTTCATTGGCGTGCTCGACATCAACACCGGCGTGCTGAACTTCTGCAACGCCAACCACTATGCGCCACTGATGGTAAGCAACGAACTTCACCACCTGCCAGTAGAGCAGAATATTGCTATAGGCGAACAGCGTAACTGGGAGTACGAGCCACAGGAGATACAGATGTTGCCAGGCACAATGATATTCCTGAACTCCGAAGGTCTGATAAAGGTGAAGAATAAAGAGCATCGCACATTCAACGAGAAGCGCATGCTTGGCTCAGCCCTGCAGGCAATGAAACTCGATCCTCGTCCAAAGCCATTTGTCGAGAACATGCTCGATGCAGTAAATCGCTTTGCCGGCGACTACGAGCAGAGAGACGATATCGCAATGTTGGCTATCAGATTCAAGGGTGGTCGCAAACTCCTTCAGAACGGAGCCGAGGTTGAACAGGAAACCGAGGTAGAGGAAGAGCCCAAGGTTCAGCCACAGCAGGCCGCACAGCCTATGCTCGAGACCACTATGCAACCCGAGATGCCAGAGGAGCCTAAGGTAATCGAAGAGCCCGAAGTGATTATGGAGCCCGAGGTAATCCTAGACCCCGAGGAATACGAAGAGCCACAGATAATCGAAGAAGCCGACATCGTAGAAGACGCCAACATCATCGAGGATGCAGAGATAGTGGAATAGTATTTTATCTGCTGAGCTTTTTTACGTATTTTACTGGAGTTGCTTCTTGCTTCAGTACATCAGCAAACTTCTGAGGCTTGATGGCGACTGGACCTCGCATAAACTCGGGTACGTTAGATGCTGCAAATTATTTATTTACCCTTATACTTGCTACTCCATTCTGATCAAACACCACATCTATATGCGGTAGTTCTTTCAAGAACTTTTCCCATCGAGGAGCACCAACGTTACTCATCAACGATTCTGCCAGCAGATACATCTTGGTTCCACCCACTGCAGGCATATAACTCATCGGTGAAGGATTGCTATCGTGTGTCCTCGCATTCTTTATAGCAGTATCAATCAGCGGGATGTACGTGTGGTAATTGTAGCCTCCAGGATTCAGAGCACCAAGAGCATTCTTCAAATTCTGCGACTTACTGCAATCAATGCCTGACAGGTCTTCCAATTTGTGATAGAGCAACCATGCCTCGAAGCACGGATTGCTCACAATCAACGAAGTGCATGGGTGTTTCTTGCAGAAATCAGCCAATGAGTTGATATTTGCCTGGGGCCACTGATCCACGTCTATTACGCACCAGAGGGTATCGTTATCCGCTTCTGACAGGCCTTCATCGTTGATATACCTCTACTCTTGTACGGCATCTTCAGTCTCCCATTTTAAATCATCAGTCTTAGACAGGAAAGGGATCGCACCAAATCGTCCTTTCAGATATCCTTTGCGGATGTCAAGATCGTTACGAGGCTTGAAATCACTCAGAGGATAAATTACTGTACTTTGGTCTTCATGACGCTTTTCAGCAAACCAGATTTCATCCGTCCTAAAGATATCGCACGAGAGCAGGTTTGATTCATGAGAAGAGCATACAAGTTGACCTATAGATTTCCCACTCATCAACTTACTCATCATATCCCACATCGTATTAGGATGAATGCTCCGATTTATCTCGTCAACAAAGAAGGTACAGTCTGCCGTATCGAGTTCCTTTATCATTGGAATGAAGTCCAGCAGCCTTTGTGTACCATCAGACTCTTCCTTCAACTCAAAAGTGTAGTTCTTTCCATCGGCCACATGGTTGGTAATGATGCGCCTGACATAGTACTGCCCATTCTCCTTGGCCAATGAAGCGGTAAAATGAGAAGTATCCAAGATCCCGGCTTTATCCTCATCTATATTCTTCTTCATTTCTTCCAGCTGCCTTGCCTCTACTAGCGGAGCCTCTGTAAGGAACTCACTGATTGTTTCCTTTTTAAACTCTATACCATCCACTCCGACGTCAAGACCACGTAGAACATCTTCGGCAAACGTCTTGAAACGCTCATTCGAGTACATATCATCAAATATGGATGATGACTTGATTTCTGGGTATATCACAACCAGATGTTTATCAAACCAATTATATACATCTTCCAACTCAGGCAGTTTAATAATCTCCCTGTGGGCTATCAGCAATTCATTGTCCTTAAGGATATTCTCCTCAAGCAGTTTCACTAATAATTGATTCTTTTCCTTTTGGTTAAAATCCTTCCCGAAACTCAATTCTGCCCGATGTTTCTCATTGGAATAGACACGCTCAAAGATTTTCTTTTCTTTCTCTGTGCTAATGTCAAAAAGCCATTCCTCTATGCAGAGACCTTCAGTAAAGCTCATGCCATAGGAATAGACTCTGCCACCGATACCAAATTCTACGCTCTGTTGTACAGGTTTACCTGCTTCCGTCATACGATTCCGAATATACATCAGCTTCGGTGGAATCTTACCTGACAGCACACAGTGTTTAAACTGGTCAACCGCCTTAAACAGATTTGATTTACCAGCTCCATTAGCACCATAGATGATCGCGCCTTTTAGCACATCAATTCTATTGTTCACAGCGAGAAGATGGTCATTGTGAGACTTCAATGACTTAGCTGGCAACAGATTGAAGTCTGTTTCCTCCTTGAAGGAAAGAACGTTCTCAAATACAAATCTTAACAGCATAAAACCAGAAATTAAGTTATTCTTTTGTCATTTTCGCTGCAAATTAAACGAAAAGTTCTCAAAAAACCAAATTATTTACACCTTTTTATTAAATATTTAACCAAATTGCGAGTATTTTTCGTTCTACGCACATTTATTATCCCACTCTCCGAACAGAAAATTATTTTGTTACCACAGAAAATCCTCTACGTAGCCTTTGAACTCGATGGGTTGGTGCCAACCGAACCTGATGGCGGCTTGACGGATGTATTGTTCGTGCTCGGGGGTGATGGGGCGACGACTGAAATGGTATTCGTAGTAGCGCTTGCGATTGAAGTAGCGGATGAGATGCTGCTTCAACGGATTGGCTATACGCGCTGGCATATCATAGTAGATATTTGAAAGACCAAGCGGCATGCGCACAGGCTTGTCGCTAAGATACAATGGACATTTCTCCGTCTGCATCAGCGGATGGTTCAGATTGGTACAGGTGGTGTAGAGATAGCTTTCGGGCGTATAAGTACGCAGAATATAGTGCAGACAGTGCTCACGCAACGGACATGTCTGCGTAAGACATATCCCATTTCCTTTGTCGGCTTTTTCTTTCAGCACCTTCTCGAGAGGCTTCGGTGTATATTTCTTCTCTTCCATTTGTGATGAATTTTATATTTCGGCTACAAAATTAGTAAAAATGTGTGATATAACAAAATTATTCCATAGAAAAATACAAAAAAGTGGTCTAACTATTCATAAACGCCGTTAACCCACTTATTATCAGCAGGTTATACTATGAATAGTGCCTTAAAAACAGCACTCAACTATTCATAAATCGATGTTTAAACGGCTTCTTTAAGTCGTTAAGATAAGGTTAACGTGCTGATAACATGGAAGTTACACTACAGTAACAAACTGAGAAACAAACTGTTTCTACGGCGGTAACAAAGTGTTACCACGGGAGTAACAAAGTGTTTCCCTTGTTGTTACCATAGTGAAACACCAATAAATACATTTTGAAAATAATTTACTTCAACTTAAAAAGTGGCCATTTTATGAATAGTGCCCTCTAAAATATTGAGCACTATTCATAAGATAACATCCTGAATATCAGTACGTTATCTCCAAATATGAATAGTTGGAGCATTTTTTATGCTTTTTCTCTTGGAATTTTAAAAATAATGTATTACCTTTGCAGACTGTACAACCAATAAACTTTGAATATGACAAAAGTAACTATTGCAAAGAACTATCGAAACGCTGAGACGCTAAAGGTTTTTGAGCTCTCAGAAGTAATCTGTATGATACAGAAGTGTGAGTATGCCGAAGCTATCGACGCAGTAAGGGGTATATCACTGCATACGGAACTGAAACGACTGGAAGACGGTAGTGTAGATGGCGCCAACAACTTCACCGACAAGGTGCCTCGCATCTGCTTTGCCTCCGAAATGGAGAACCGTAACCATCAGCGTGTGCGCAAATCATACACAGGTCTGGTGCTGCTCGAGGTTAACAATCTTACCAGCTTCGACGAGGCTAAGGCCATCCGACAAGGGGCCGCACTGATGCCACAAACCCTGTTGGCCTTTGTAGGAGCCAGCGGCAGGAGTGTCAAGATTGTGTGTCGTGGCGAACTGTTTGATGGCGGACTGCCTGAGACGGACGACGACATCATGCGTTTCCACCTTAATCTATATGAGAAGGCTCGCATGGTGTATAATGCCCAACTAGGCGTGACCATCGACAAACTGGAGCCGCATTTGGAGCGAACCTGCTATATCGGAGCCGACAATGAATTGTACTATAATCCATCGGCACAGCCTTTCTATACTGACACATCAGACCTGATGAAGGCTCTGAAACCTATTCAGCCAGCCAATCAGTTGCCCGACGAGATAGTGCCAGGTCGAAGCCGTTTCCACTCTATGTGCGTTATCTATCAGTATAACCTCTCTAAGGCCTACGATGACACAGCAGGAATCGTCGACGAAGAGGAACGCAACGAGCTGATAATTATCCGTCTGGCCGAATATTGCCGTGAGTCGGGGCTGGATATGGCCTTCTGTCGTCGTCGCACTCTGATGAGTCTTACATTTGGCAAGCGTCCTGACGTGGTAGACAAAACGTTTGAGAATGCCTATCGCGAGGAGCACGAAAAGCAGTACTACAAGCGCAAGAATATGCCTCGTCCGCTGAAGAACATCCCAGCTGAGACGCTGCTGATGATGAAGATAGACATCTTTCTGAATGCCAACTACGAACTTCGTAAGAATGTGATGCGAGGCGTAGCCGAGTATCGCATGAGGACGGGACTGGGGTTTGCATTCCAAGACCTCACCACCGAGGCACGCAACTCTATCACTATCAGCGCCTTGTCGCAGGGCATCAAGTGCTGGGATAAGGACATCATGCGATACGTAAACTCTAACGACATCACTCTTTACGATCCCATGGACGATTTCCTGGAGCATCTGCCCAAGTGGGATGGCAATGACCGTGTGGAGCCATTGGCGCGACGAATAAAGACCGACTACGAAGAGTGGCCACACCTATTTCATATATGGATGCGATCGATGGTAGCAATGTGGAAGGGCAAGGGCCAGTTGACGGGTAATGCACTCGTTCCGCTGTTGATAGGTCGTCAGGGTTGCGGCAAGTCCAGTTTCTGTAGAATCCTGTTGCCTCGCGAACAGCGAGAGTATTACAATGATCGTATCAACTTTAAGAACGAGCACGACCTGAACCTGGGGCTCACATCGTTTGCACTAATCAATCTCGATGAGTTCGATAAGATCACCAAGCGCCAGCAGGTGGTACTTAAGTATCTGCTGTCCACATCCGACGTAAAATACCGTCCACCTTACGGCACGGCCTATTCCAGTCATCGACGATATGCATCGTTTATTGGTACTACCAACGAGCTGATGCCGCTTACAGACCCTACAGGTTCACGTAGATTCATCTGTGTGATGGTGGATGGCAACATCGACTTCGAGACACCCGTGGAGTATAGTCAGTTGTATGCACAGTTGAAGTATGAGGTTGAGCAACAGCGCGAGCGCTACTTCCTGACCAAAGACGAAGAAGCAGCCCTGATGCACCACAATCTGCGCTACCAGCAGATGAACGGACTTAGCGAGATGTTGCTATCCCTCTTCGAGAAGCCCGATGGCAACCCCAAGGATAATCCAGAGAATGGACAGTGGCTATCGGTAAAGGAAATCTCCGACCGACTGAAACAAGCCTTTAAAGGCGCATATCAGCCCGATGAAGGTTCGCTTGTAAAAATCGGCCAATGCCTAAACCGTCCAGAATACCGTTTTGAGAGCGAACGCAAAACCCACGGCTGGGTATACTGGGTAAAGGAACGGTAGTTCCTAAGTTCAAATTTTCATAATTAAAAAGAGGATGCGCGTTAGCACATCCTCTTAATATTAGATAGTTATCGAAGTTTAGAAGTTAATGGTCTTCTTACCAGCCTTAACTACGATACCCTTATAGTCCTTAGATACACGCTGACCAGCGAGGTTGTAGATAGCACCATCAGCCTTAACAGCATCCTTCTTAACATTGATGATACCAGATGGATCTGTACCATACTGGTAAGGATTAGTTCCGGCACCAATCTTTACTGCGAAGTTTTCTGTACCTGTTGCGTTAATCAGATTCTCGTAGGTCTGATTGTTTGCATTATTATCGTCCTTCAGATACCATTTAATATTCTTAAATGTATAAGTGTTAGCCTCCTTAATGCAAGCTAAGTCGAAGGTTATGTACTTAACAACGTCAACAGACTTGCCATCCCACTTCTTTTCAGGCATTGTAAGCTCCTTCTTGAAGGTCTTCCATTCCGTATCAAAGGCATCATCGTCTTGCATATTGAAAGCACCAGTAATATAATCCGCATTGCCCTCAACTACGCCCTGGAATGCTACAGAAGAATTAGCCTGCTTAGTAGCTTTATATTCAAATTCGATAATGGTTTCCTCACCAGGGGCAAGGTCACGATTAGAGTAAAGGAAGAACTGGTTATCCCAGGTGTTACCTGTACCACCTTCCTCTTCACTTGAAGTAGACTCTCTCTCCACAGCATCAATAACAATCTCTGTATCGTTGGTAACTATATCTACGGCCACCTTCTCAACGATTTGATCACCTTCAATCTGATAGAAGCAAATCTCACAAGTGGTTGTATCTGCCATAATTTTCCAAACACCAGCAGCAGGAAGCTTAATCTTAGCCTGGCTCTTATCCTGATAGCCTGTCCAATCGTCATTTTTAATGGTACCCGGTACGCTAATAGTTGCACCATTAAAAGCAGACTTGTCACCACGAGCAGTTGAAATCATCACCTCATTAACCCATGAAGATTCATCACCCTGCTTACCTACTACAGCGTAAATAACCTTTCCTTCTTCATCCTCTGGATCCAGAACAAATTCCTGAGCAGCATTAACATCATAAGCAGGAGTACCGTCTCTTGTGTCTGTAGAAGCAACGAAGAGGCCCTCATCAACCTTCAAAACTTCCCAAGAGAGATCGTCGAAATAGAATACATTAGGTGTACGACCATTAGTTGCATCAGAACACAGGTTGAATGCGATAGAAGCTGCAGTACCACTCATATTAACTTCTTTTGATACCTCCTGCCATTCAGTTGTGAAGCTTAAAGTGCCAAAAGGACTTCCTCCGTCGTATACAGATGGATTAAACTTATGAGTCTGAGTATCTACAGAACAAGGTTGCTTTGCCTTATAACGGAAAGAAACCTTAGCTTTAGTGCCAGATTTCCATGCTTTTGGAGACTGAATCCAGAACTGGTTTGACCATGCAATAGAATTGTCATCATCAATCTTATCAATCTGTTCTACATGGACAGCAAACACGTGGTTGCTTTCATTTCCTTCTTCTGCTTCGATATCAGACGGATATGGACGAGCTCTATCGGCTGGCTGACCAAATGAAGCACACTGATCGTCTAAGTTCTTACCCATCGTCAATGACCATGCACAGATTTCACCAGCGCGATCACTTCTCCAATTAGCGTTGATACCATCAGTCAGCTCAAGAGACCATGCAGGCCATGCTCCGAACTCGGCATCACCAACATATTTACCATCACCATCAGGTGCAGTGGGCTTACCATTATCAGTCAGATACTGGAGCCAAGTCTGTGCAACACCATCCTCCTGCTCGTGAGTAACCTTAAGACTCTTCCACACGATTTCAGCATCTGTGTTAGGCTGTGCAATAAGATCACATGAAGCACCATCGATACCAGAGAATTCCCATGTTACCTCCACAAAATCATCACTTTGTGAAACATCTGCTGAGGCAGAGGCTGGATCTGCACCCCAACTCCAACGCATCTGAAGAGGAATACTACAAGCTTTATTAGCCTTAACCATGGCTGTAACTGTATAAGAGCCACCCACCTCTGTTGCAATACCTGTTGCAATGAAATACTGATGCCAAGTGCCACCAGGAACTTCGATTCTGTAGTACTCAGCGCCAGCTTGTGTCTTAACAATAACATCGCTTGACTCACCATCTTCGTTATCCAAAGTAACATACTTGTAGCCACCACCCAAGTCGGTCATACCTTCACCGTAGAACTCAGGCACATAACCCATTACATAGAACGGGAAACCAGTGAAAGATGAATAGTCAATAGTCTTGTCGACTATCACCTCACCTGCTTTTGCTCCCAAGAAACAGGTCAAGAAAGCAATAAGTGTAAATAGTTTCTTCATAATTAAAAGAATTTAGTTAATAATTAAGTGAATTAAAAAAATATAATAATAAGAATTATTATCTCTTTATAGCTAGGAGTTATAGGAGTCAGAGAAGCTATAACCTCCCCCAACTCCTTTTACTCATATCATCATTTTCCACTAAGTGCTTTGCAGAATGCCTCATAGGTAGCGGTACGCACCCAGTCCTTGGTTTGGGTGTCAATAGACCAAAGACCTACAGGATCATTCGTGTCAGGCATACTGCCCTTACAGATACCTGCCTGCTTGTCACTAGGAATCTCGCTCATATAGCTCTTGATAACGTATGCATAGAAATCGGCAAGCTTCTGACGCTGGGCGTCTGTAATATCCTTGGCAGCCACACTGTTACCATCAGAATCCTGATACTTGATATCAAAGTTAGAGACACGGATAAGTTTGCCTGTAGAAGCCAGATTAGTCAGCATGTTATACAGAGCAGTCACTGTAGCCTGCTGCTTTGTCTCATCCTCACTATATATAAGGTTCAACTTAGCATCGATACCATCGATTTTAGCACCTTTTGTGTCCCAGATACCAATCCAGTACATCAGGCTCTGGAATTTCTTCTGCTCCTCAAGCCCTGTCTCACTAATGAAGAACTTCAGTTCGTTAGGATCGCCCTGATACTTCTGATATGCATTACGTGCAGCAGTAGCTACCGTAGGTGCATAGTTCTCGCTGCCAAAGATGTCCTGCCAGAAGATTTGTTCTACCTTTTCATCTGCATCCTTAGTAGCATGCTTCAGGTCGTAGATACCGTCCTCTACTTCTGCTTTCACATCGATAGGCTCGTCAATCAAACTGAAGGTCTTGATGCATCCTGCATTATTTCTCATCAGAGCATCACACCATGTGTTGAGCGCATAGTGAATGGTATCGTTGACCTCCTGCTGAGTCTGGTCGCGGTGGTTGTCTGGATAGTAACCCACCTCCACGCTTTCGATATAGAACTCTGCAGAACGCATTGACTCGATTCTCAGGTAACCATCAGTTTCGCCTTCGGCACTGCGGCACTCTACTTCAAACTTAGTCTTTTTGCCAGCACCACCCTTGACGGTGTACTTTCCGTCAGTACTCTGGGGATTTGCAACCTTATTGCCAGAGAAGGTGATATTAAAGGATGCATCCTTGTCAGCATTGGCATAGAATACAATGTAGTATTTGTTGAGAGGATTAACAGTGAATCCATCAACTATACGAACCTTCGTATCCTTACCGACATAGAGCTGGTTCTTGCCATTACGTTTTTTAATTGAGGCTGTACCTTTTGTACCTTCTTTACCGGCAAAGTTTCCTTCGGCCATGGTGCTGAAGTCTACCGCTTTCTCATCAAAGAAGTCAACGATAATCTCAATTGGAGACGTAAGATACTTAAACCAATCGTCAGGCTGGTTGCTATTGGCAGCAATAGGGCTACCATAGACCGTGGCTCCTATCTCCTTAGCATGCGATACCATAGTGTTCATGCTGATGAAGTTCATCGAGCCTTTGCCATTAATAATTTTACCTGACATCAAATCGGTGCCGAAGAAAACATCATCAAAGTTGTTAATCGCTGCGGCATGATACATCGCCTGGTCATTGAAATCCTTCAACTTGAGCTGAGCACCAAGTGTCATGTTAGGATGTACACTCTTGTCGAGATATGACTTGACAGGTCCCAAGTCTGTATACTGAGGTACTACAGACGGATCAGGAGAAGTCTTGAAATTATACGTGTCATTATAATCAGCACAGGAAACAGTAAATGCACCTGCTACCATCATCAAGAGACCACTTTTTAAAATCTTTTTCATAATCTAAGCCTCCTATTATTATTGTACATACTTGGGTGAGAAGAACTGCTTAATGTTAGACTCACGAGTCTGGACAACCATTGTATCTGTAGTTTCTACCTGGATATCCTTGTCTTCGAACTGAACATTGTATTTCAGGCGAAGAATGTCACGTGATACTGGCTTTTGGTTCATGCTACCCCACTGATAGTCCTTATATTCAGGCTTATCAGTTCCCTTCTCAATGAATTCACCTGAACCACTGGCGGTGACATTAGCGTCATCGGTAGAGATGGTGCACTGATTGCCATTGAAAGTGAGGATGAGGTTACAAGTTATTGAAGCGCCAGAAGTCTTGAACGAAACAGGGAAGATAGCCTGCGACATACTCTTGGTAGTAATGCTGCAAACTTCATCATTGGCATTAACAGGATTCTCCTTGTAATGCTCCAGATCCGTATTGACTAGAGACATATCCTTTCGAACAACTGTTGTCAATGTCCCCTTCTCGTTAACATTGTCAACACCACGACGGATATACATGGCATCCCAAGGGTTGATATACTTCACACAGTAAAGCACATAATCCTTGGCCAGAACCTCCCAATACGACAGATTTGTACGAGAAGGAGTGGTACCTGCACGCGGTGTGCCAGCGAGTATTTTATCAATACCATTGGCTTTGGTCATCACTAGAGGAATGACATAGGTATTCTCAACCGACTTAGGGTCGTTGAAGAATGCGTCGGTGAACTGTACTTCTACGTAGCCACGTGAATCCCCATTATAAGGAATCTGATTGGATGACAACCGGTAGTAATCTGTAGGCATGGCCTGAACGGGGGTAGAAGCATTTCCACCTTCGTCAACAAACCATAGGTTGTCACAGAGTGTAGGATCAACGACAATATCTACCGTTGCATTTCGCCCACTATATGCTCCACCCATAGTTGACCATATCTGGCACTTGTGCTCGTTATCAATCGTATTGTCGTAAATATCGTTACCCAATATGAGTGTACGTATCGGGTACTGATAGGCAAAGTAGGCAGTGGTACCTCCCTGATAGTCGGGGAATTCCTTATCTGCATTATAGCAGGACACACAAGTGAGCGAAATTGCCCCCATGACTACTCCATATATATTATTCTTGAGTTTCATCATCTTCATAATTCTTTTTCAATTATCAATTTTCAATTAGCGAAGCGACTATTACTCCCATCCCTTATTTTGGGTGAGGTTGCTCCACTTAAGGATTTCACCTCTAGGAATCGGGCCGTAATACTGATAAGAGCTGTCGAACACACGGTCTTCTACCTTAAAACGTCTGTATACAAGATTGTCAGGATCTGGGTCCTTATCTGCATCAATCTTTTTAATCTCAACACCGTCAACAGGCTCGTTAAGAGGAAGCATCCAACGACGGAGATCCCAGAAGCGCTTGTTTTCAAAGCAGAGTTCAATTCGACGCTCATTACGGATGAGAGAAGTCATCATGTCCTTGTTGTTCTTACACTCTTCCAGATATGCATCTACTCTCTCAACGCCTGGTACTTCAGGTGCTATACCGGCACGCTCACGGATAGCTTTGATGATATCGTATGCAGAGTGACCAGTACCGCCATCACCTGTAGGTCCCCAAGCATCGTTAGCAGCCTCAGCAAATGCCAAGAATATTTCCGTATAACGGATTCGAGCGTAAATATGCTGCTGTTCAACAAGGTTACTTGACTGTGGATTGACATCTTCACGGAGCAACTTCGACATATAATAGCCGGTACGAGTAGAAGCAGGCACGTTGCCTAGATTATCCTTGACCTCACTCTTACTATTAGAATAGAGTCCTGTTACGATATCAATATTTCTGAACTTTGCACCATTATAGATAATATAATGTGACAAACGCGGATCACGGTCAGCATAAGGATTCTTTTCAACATAACCACTATTGTTAGCAGAAATAGGCAGACCATTAGCCATGGGGAAAGCATCTACAAGGTTCTGAGACGGATTAATTTCACCTTTACCATACAATGTAGGCGGGAAATTACGGCTTTCCTGATCAGCATTCTTATGACGGTCTTCACGCCACAGGATTTCGAGCATTTCACCACCTTCGGGCTCAAGCTTAGCCTTGTTCTTATACCAGATATTACCCTGAGGATCGATTTCCCAATCAATACGCTTGAGTACATTTGCACAGAGTAATGCAGCTTGTTCAGATGTCACACCACTCTGCTCACGGAATGCAGGACTAGCTGCAAGCAGAGCTACCTGGGCCTTGATAGCCTCAGCAACCTTACCAGAAAGCAGGTTTCTTGCCTTTCCGCCGAACACTAAGTTGAAATTAGACACATTAGCACCCAAAGCCCTATACTTAGCGGGAATAGCATCTGCAGTAGATATATCCTCGTATGTAACAGGAAGCAACGCCATGGCACTATCGCAATCGGCGAAGCACTGCTTAACACAGTCAGCAAACAAGGCGCGAGGCTGGTTGTAGTCGGAACTTCCGTTCTCAGGAGTTGTCAGCAGTGGCACACCGTAGAGTTTACCATCGTCTGCTAAGCCTCCATGTGCCTGCAACAGATAATAATAGAAAAGTGCGCGAAGGCCGAAAGCCTCTCCCTTCAGTCGGTCAATAAACATCTGCTGCTTAGAAGCAGAACTGGGTGCCCATGACACCTTCTCTACCATAGAGAGGAAGAGATTGACATACTGGACGCCATCCTTGCACTGATCCCACAGAGACACAGGGTTGTTGTCTGACTGCCATGTACCCAATGCCATCGTACGATAATTGTTTGTCACATTGGTAACAGCATCATCAGTAGCGACATCGGTCTGAGTGGTAGTGAGATAGGGCATACGGTCGTAGGCGTAATTTAGCAAGCCATGGACATACGCTGACTCCTCTGTCAGGTCTTCAATCTGTCGGGTGTTTTCATCTGCTGGATCGAACATATCATCGCAGGAGCTGAAAACGAGGAGTCCTATCAAATAGAATAAAATATTTTTTGTCTTCATAATTATCAATTCTCAATTATCAATTGTCAATTCCATCAGAGGGTTACCTTAACACCAAGATTGTAGAAACGAGTCTGCGGTGCATAGCCAACCGCTGTCTCCATAATCTTACGATTCTTCGAGATTGTCAGAAGATCGTTTCCACTCAGATAAATAGAGAGTGCCTTGACCCACTTTCCATCGAACATCGTAGATGGGAAATCGTAGGTGAGCTGCACCTTACGGATGTTAAAGCGGTCAGTGCTATACATCCAGAAGGTAGAGGCAAAGCTATTAGGCGAAGTAGATGTTTCTGCCGTCAAACGGGGATGGGTTGCGGTAGCAGCCGTTTCCGGTGTCCAACGACCTCGTGCATTTACAGAGTACTTAGCATTACCACTCATAAAGTAGTAGCCGCCATTCGCCATAGCGTAAGCTCCGAACTGACCATTACCCAATACGAAGAGCGTCCAGTTCTTATACTTTAATGTAAAGTTCACGCCCACTGTCCAAGGAGCACCATAGGTACCTGATTTGCCTAAATCATCCTGGTCCTTATTGGTAATCTTGCCGTCACCATTCACATCCTCATACTTCAAGTCACCAGGCTGAACAGAGCCTCCGAGTGAAGGTTGGGGAACTGACATTTCGCCGTCGTCCTCGTCCTGTACACCGTTGTTGTTCAGATCATAGAATTTCTTCAATGTGTACTTACCTGTGGCATCATCATAATCAAAGTCTTGAACACTGTAGAAGCCCTGACACTTATAGCCCCAGATTACATCAAGAGTACGACCTTCAGTATATTTCTGTGGCGCTGTTTCATCAATAATCTCATCATACTTTGTCCATTTGGTCTTCAGGTAGGTACCAACAACACCCAACTGTGCGTAAAAATCGCCGAACTGCTTCTGAGCTGAGATGCTGAAGTCAACTCCCTTGCGATTCTGGACATTGTAATTGATTGCAGGTTTGAAAGTAGCTCCTCCAAGACCATTCGACAAGTGTGAAGGGAACATAGTAGGATTCTGGGTGATGAAACCATCCATATCCGTATTAAAATAGCTAATTTCTGTCTTAATCAACTTATTAAAGAATGAGCCGCGCAGACTTACTGAGAACTCCTTGCGATGAATGAAGTCGAGAGAGGGGTTAATACCAGCCTGTGAGTATGTACGCTGAGCTGTCGTTCCTTCATTCCAAGTGAAACCACTACCAGTCTGCGCCCATGTAGCATCGTAGAGATAATATAACTTGGGATCTGTACCCATGTAGATATCAATATCCTCATTCAGATTGCTATATGATGCGCTCAACATCAAATCGTCGACAGCAGTATTCTTCATAAAGCTCTCCTTGGCAATATTCCAGCCGATAGAGAATGAAGGCGAGATAGCATTGCGATGGCCTTCAGCCAAACGGGCTGAATGAACACCTGCCAATCCAACTTCTGCAAAATAACGACCCATAAAGTCGTAACCAGCCTGGAGACCAAGGTTAGCATTTGCATAACGATGGTATGTCTTACTAGCTGTTGTGGTGTACATATTTGCAAGAAGCAAACCTGTTACATGGTGCTTTCCAGCAAATGTATGGTCATAGTCGAAATGTCCATTCCAACTGATAGTCTGACGATACTTGGTAGCATTATTATCCATGGTCATATTACCAGTTACCACCTCATCACCTTCTTGCTTCAAGGCAACAATAGCATCATCCACATTATAATTACTCCAAGTTGGAATATACACAGCATACTTATTATTATATGACATGCTGTAGTCGGCGGCATAGTCAATTGAGAACAATGTCTTGAAAGTCAAACCATCAACAAACTTGTTCATGTCATAGATAATACCAGCATCAAACTGGAACTGACGGCTAACACTCTTTGTCTTACCACCAAAATAGCAGTCAGCAATGGCATTCGTCTTGTCTGTCTTAGTACCTCCAGGGAAGTATTTTCCGTCAAGCAGGTTGAGCGACTTACCCAATGTAGAAAGAGCCATTGTAGCATTTGGATCGACCATATCAATAGGAATCAGTGGAGCAGCATTTTCCGGGAAGTTTGGACGCATTGTCGAAGCAGCACCCCAGAAATCACCCTTATTCTTGTTGACATTGTAGAAGGTTGCACTGGCATTTGCAAAACCCTTAACAACCTTGTTGACAACAAGGTCAACATTACCACGGACACTGAAGCGGTCAGTATAGTTATCCTTGGCATTACCAAAGTTCAACAGGTCTTCCAGACGATAGTAGTTAATGTTCGTATAGAAGTGAGCACGATTACCACCACCCTGAATCTCAACTGTGGCATCAGAACGGTTATAAATCTTTCGAATATATTCGTCAGAATAATAGTTCACATTGGGATAGCGGTAAGGATTAACACCTGTAGAATGGTTGTAAATATCCTGCTGAGTATATTTGGCTGGCTTACCATCGTTGGCAAGAGCCTCATTAAAAAGTGTCATGTACTCTGCAGAACCCAGATACTCAGGGAACTCCTTTGCAACATGAAAACCAGTATTGGCATTGGCCTGAATCTGGAGACCATCAACCTTACCACGCTTAGTAGTGATAAGGATTGCGCCCTTAGCACCCTTGGCACCATAAAGTACCACAGCCTGAGCACCCTTTAGGAAGGTTACCTGCTCAATCTCAGAAGGAAGTACATTGTTTGATGGACGCTTTACACCGTCAATGATAACGAGTGGCAGGTTATTGTTGTCATTCGTGTCAAGAAAATCGTATCTATTACCATTAGAAAGGTATGAGGCGTTATTTTCCTGACCCCAGAGATGACTGCCATTCCATCCACCAACGAGTCCGTATAAGTCATCCAGACTACCAATGGTGTAATCCTTCTTCTGGAGTTCTTCCATATCAATATAGGAAACACCTCCGAGAAGATGGTCGGCATCCTTGTCGCGGAAAGCAACATGGACTTTCTTTTTCACCACAGTTGAATCAGCGTCGTCGGCGGTCTGTGCATTAACCGTCATTGGCGATGCTGTCAGCATGGCAAAGAGAAATATATTTGTTTTTATATGTTTCATAATCATTAATTATCAATTATCAATTTTCAACTATAAATTGATTACCAACCAGGATTCTGGGGGAATCCTTCGTAAAGATAGATATCCTTGTCAGGAAGCGGGAACCAATAGTGCTTGGTCTTTAAGTCACGGACTATCAGATCTTTCTTGTGGAAATTACCAACTCTTGCATCCTTAGGATCATGATTAACTTCACGTGTAGTCGCATTATAGAACCAGCTATCCTTTTCCAAGCGCTCAAACTCGTGAGAGTATTTTACAGTATAAGGAGCCTCTGTCAAGAGAAGCCAACGCTGCAGGTCGCACCAACGGAAGCCTTCGAAGGACAGCTCCACAGCACGTTCGCGACGTACGACATCCATGAAATCTCTTGTCTTGTTAAGGAAGTGAGCAGGTATGCGCTCCATTGGGAAATCTGAACTGTTTACGCGGTCGCGGAGTGCATTGACTGCATCAACTGCCGAGGTAGACAGACAGTAAGACTTATCTCTAATCAATGAGATATCATCATCTGCAAGAGCGAGGGCAGCCATAGCCTCAGCATACATCAGATAGACGTCGGCCAGGCGCATATAAGGAACATAGGTCTGGAGAGCCCAATCCCATTCATACCATTTATCACCTTTGTTACACTGGTGCGGAACCAACTTCTGAATGAAGTAACCCGTGCTACTGCCATGATCCACCTCGCGCATTGCGCCACCTGTGTAGAGCGAGCAATAATCGTGTTTCTTCTGTTCAGCTGTCAAACCATCGATACTGAGTACATAATGGAAACCGTCAAAGATAATATCATGATAGAATCTTGGGTCACGGTTCTTGAACGGATGCTCAGGATCCCAACCAGAGGCTTCATTGAGCACATACTCGCCATTCTGTACAAGATAGATGGGTTCACCGTTTGACATACCATACTGGTCAACAAGGTTGGCTGTCGGGTGGTGAATGATATTGTCATGCTCTACAAGACCTGCTACCTTTGGACCAAAGATCTTAGCACAGTTCCAGTTGGCAGAGTTGACACCAGGATATGCACCACGGAAGATAGCCTCAGTAGAACCTGGCATCTTCCAGTTCTGCTTAACAGTATAGAAGATTTCAGAGTAGTTAGTCTCAGCATTCTCATCCTTAGTATGATTATAAAGGTCAGAATATCTAAACTCAGCAAGTTTATACTTCACATCACCTCTATATACAAGGTCCAAAGCCTTTCCGAAAGCCTCGGCAGCTAGTCTACAATATTTAACATCATAATCGTAGGTCTTACCGTTAGAGCTAGCACCCAACAGGTTTGCAGCACCAGCATTGAAGCTACCATCAGGATTATGAGTCTTCTCGAACTCTTTCATAAGAGGAGATCCAGCCCAGAGGTACACCTTGCCCAAGTAGCAGAGTGCCATGAACTTGTTGACACGCAAATCGTTCTTACTTTTAGTCTCTTCACCAGGAATCACATCATCCCAGTCCAAAGGAAGCAATTCGTATGCTCTTTCGAAGTCTTCAGCACAGCGGTCAGCACATTGCTGGAAAGACAGACGAGGCAATTCTGGAATCTGGCTATCTTCAAAAGCCTTGTCGATGTAGGGAAGACCGCCGAAGTAGCACATCAGCTCAAAGTGCCACCATGCACGGAAGAAATACATCTGACCGAGCAACAAGTTACGCTCATCATCAGAACCTATCATAGAACTGATATTCTCAATACCCAAGTTACACTTACGGATGCTAATCCATGAGTTTTTCCAGAGCGAGCTGCTGTTTCCATTGAGCCAGCATTGATTATTGGTATACCAGTTGCGGTAGTTGCCCAGGTCAACCTGATGATCCATGTGGGCAAAGCCTTCAGGATTGTGAACAGCATCGTCACCGAAGTTCCATGCTGTACAATAGTTGACCTTCTCCTTATCGGGAATCATATTATAGATTTCCTCAATATATCCCTGGAAATTGCGGAAGTTCTTGAATGCCTCATCCTCAGCAACGATAGCTTCAGGATCCTTTTCAAGCCAGTCGGTACACGATGTGAAAGAAACACCACCAGCCATCAGGAGCAGCGAACCACACAAAAGGGATTTGATGTTATTATAATATTTCATAATAGTTATACACAATTACATGTTAAGCTTAATTCCGAAGTTATAACGTCTAACAGTTGGGTAAGCACCACCACCACCACTGAATCCGTAGTTACTCTCACGGTCATCAGGCATCTTAGTAATCAGGAAGAGGTTGTTACCATTCAGATAGAGCTTCAGACTAGAGAAACCAAGTTTCTTAATCCAACCCTTAGTCCATGTGTAAGCTACCTCAACGTTCTTCAGACGGAAGTATGAACCATCATAGAGATACTGAGTACCATCGTTGTAAGAAACCTGAGTGGTAAAGCGTGGTACTACAACCTCGCCTGCTGCATCTACAGGATTCCACCATGAACCATTGTCATATACTGTGAGAAGTTTATTGTTGAATGAGCCAAGGCCTACATCACGTGTAACTCCAGTCACACCGTAGAGCTGTGCAAACATACTAAATCCTTTCCACTCCCAACCGATAGTTGCATTATAGGTATGCTCTGGGTTTCCAGTATAACCTACAGGAGCCTGGTCGTTGGTCTCATCTACTACACCATCACCATTGAAGTCAACAATATAGTGGTCGCCAATGAGCACCTGACTGTCGTCCTTCTCGCGCTCAGGAGTACTATAGAGCTCATCGTAAGTCTTGATAAAGCCGTTATCTATGAATGAGATGTACTGTCCCTGTGAATAGCCTTCTGCCTTACGATAGCTTGGAATCAGTTTCGGGTCATCCTTCATAATAATCTCATTATGTGCATAAGTATAGTTGGCATTTGCCCAGAAGCGCATACCATTCTTCAATACCTTATTGAAACGCACCTCAAACTCGAAACCAGAGTTCTTCATCTTACCCTTGTTAATATCAGGAGTTACCCAAGCACCATAATATGAAGGTACAGAACGGTTAGCACCTGAGATGAATATATCTTTACGATCATCGCGGAAGTAGTCGAAACTACCTGCAAACATACCGCCAAGGATAGCATAGTCAAAACCAATATTCTTCTTCAATACTGTTGCCCATTTCAGGTCAGGGCTAGCAATAGTTTTCTGTCTGTAACCAGTGTAGGGGCTGGCAGTATTGTCAACAGAGATAGTGAATGGTCCAATAACCTCCCAGTCATTCATATAAGCCCAACGGGCACCAGCGTTATCATCACCGATTTCACCGATAGAACCGCGAATCTTAAGCATGTCTATGATTCTCTTGTCCTTGAGCTTTTTCATGAATTTCTCCTCTGAAATCATCCAACCGGCAGCTCCTGAAGCGAAGAATGCGAAACGGTTGTCGGGAGAGAACTTCTGTGAACCGTTGTAAGCGCCGTTTACCTCGGCAAAGTATCTGCTCTTATAATCATAGGTAGTACGGAACACCCAGTCCTCACGACGATTCTCGAGGTTGGTACCACTTGCATCAATACGACGCTTCCAGTTACCCATAGCAGTGACATTATGATCACCGAACTGGCGAGCCCAGAAGAGCTGGAGCGACATTTCCGTAGCACGGTAAGTATAATTGACATTACCTGCCTGAGTTTTCCAATCTCTACTTTCATAGAAATCGAAACCTGTATTATCAAATATAGATGTCTCGTACAGTAACTGACCGTCCTCAGGAAGCATGTATGCTCTCTTATTTTTATGACCTTCAGCAGTAATACCACGTTCGCCCTCATTAAACTGGTTATCCCAAGAGATAGTACCACGTGCAACAAGACCCTTTGTTACGAAGTCGAGTTTCTGCTCAAGAGCAAAGTCGGTAAACACACGGGTGATAGCACTCTGTGTATAACCTGCCGTTGCTACGTTCATAGGAGAGTTTGCAACATTTGATACCAATGGGTAGTAACCCCAAGCGCCATCAGAGAATTGTACAGGGAAGAGGTTTGGAGCCATACCGTAAGCACCAGCCCAGTTCTGCTGCTGGAAGAACTCACCACTATTACCATAATAATAACGTGGAGTCTTCTGCTGTGCATTAGAACCAGCCAAGTTTACCTTGAACTGAGTGGTCTTTGTAATCTGGAAGTCCAGGTTTGAACGTACATTCAAACGATTATATGAATATCCACCCTCATAACCCTGATTATTATTCCATATCTTTGTCATATCACCCTCATTCTGGAAGTCGAAAGCAACGAAGTACTTAACGAACTGTGTACCACCAGAGATATTGAGGTTGGTGTTATAAGACAAAGCAGTACTCTTGAACATTTCGTCCTGCCAGTCAACGTTGGCATAGCGTTCTGCCTGACTATATTCGCCGAGGTAGTTACCAGCAGCATCATATTGCGGCTTAACAGTACGATCCTGATTACGGAAGTTGTTGATGAATGTCTGTGGACGATAGTAAGTCCAAGAAGCATTACCACCGATAGCGAGTTCATGCTCAAGAGCCTCATTACGAAGCATATAACCATCGTAAGAGTCGTACTTACGTGGAAGCTTTGACACAGCCTTCAATGTAGCGTTGAAACCAACATCGATACGAGCCTTACCCTCCTGACCACGCTTAGTGGTAATCAGAATTACACCATTTGCACCCTCCACACCGTAAACGGCTGTGGCAGATGCATCCTTCAATACAGAAATAGTGGCTACTGACGTTACGTCAACAGACTTAATCTCACGCTTAACACCATCCACAAGAATAAGAGGCTGAGCATCCTGGTTCCAAGCTGCTGCACCACGTATATAGATACGAGGGTCTTCTTCACCTGGCTGACCTGTAGAAGCGATTGTTGCAACACCTGGCAGGTTACCGGTGAGGGCTGCACCCACACTACCGATACCAGCTGCACGCTCAAGAACTTCACCTGTGGTCTGAGTGATAGCTCCTACCACTGAGGCCTTTTTTTGTTGGCCGAAACCTACTACTACGACTTCCTCCAACTGGGTGTCGTCCAGCAGCGAAACCTTAAATTCGCGCTGCTTACCAATCTTCACTTCCTTTGAGGTCATACCTACATAGGAAATCACCAGCACAGTCTGCTCTGATGGAACCTTCAATACGAAGTTACCATCGAAGTCAGTAACTGTACCTACAGAGGTTTGTCCTTTAACGACTACCGAGGCGCCAATCAATGGTTCCATGGCATTGTCTGTGACATTACCCTTTACCGTAATGCCGTTCTGGGCCAGCACCGGAGTGCAGAACGCCAACAGCATCAAGATGGTTGGAAAAGTCTGTCTAATCAATTGCTTTAGATTCTTCATTTTGACAGATTTTGATACATAATGTTATTAATTTGTTAGTTATTTAATCTCATGATTTATTATTCTGGCTGCAAAGGTAATAATATTAAATATTATACTATTTGTAAAATGTTACATAAACTTTAGATTTTGTAACACGACTTAACAAAATAGCCAAAAACGCCCTCTACAAGCCACTTTTAACACTTCTCACATCGAAATTTTTCCGCATTTCATCGACAATTATACGACTAGCTTTTCGGCCATCAAAACGGGTCGGATTTATAACAAAATCGGGAACATTGAATGACAAAAAGCGATCGCGATAGAACTTTCGTGGATTTCTCTGGGGCAACATAAAGGCCTTGCCCACTACCCCGTTTTTATCTACATGACAGAAGTAAGGTCGGGTAAAAAGCCCATCATCGCGACGCGAACTTAATACCATCCATCGCGAATTTGTGCTCCAGTTATGGAACGATTCTGTGTCATCTGAGTTGGCATTATCCATTGCCGTGCTCTTCTTCGTTGTCAGGTCGAGCATATAAAGATCAGCCTCATGATGCCAGATACTGAACTGTCCGTAGTCGGATAATGTATAGCATATATATCGTCCATCATACGAAGGACGTGGGAATGATACCGACTTGCCCTGAGCTACGGCATCGATTACAGTCTCTATACTATCTCCGAAAGTTCCCGTTTCCGGATTGAAATCAATACGACAGAGATTGTAGCGGATGGAATCAAGCTTATAGCTGCCCTCTGGGATGGCTTTGGCTGCACAGAAATACATCGAACGGCCGTCGGACGAGAAAACAGGAAACGTCTCATATATCGAATCCTGTTTCAGAATGGGTGTTATCAGCAGTTCGTTCTTCTCTACGTCATATACCTGCAGGTCGGATGCAGTATCAAACACCTCGATACGGTTGCTGTCGGCACTATGAAAAAGCTGACTTGTAGAATTGGTGGAATAGGCTATGTATCTGCCCGATGGATGCCAGTAAGGATATACACAGAAACCGAGAGTCTGATCAGTTTTGGTGTTATAGGCGGTTATCGGACTGCCATTATGGCTAATAAGTGTGGCTCCATGAGGACCACGGATATGCAGGCTCATATCGGCAGGATTGCCACGATTGAAGCTATGGCAGTTAACACAACCCTCAAATTGGGTATTCTCTATCAGCGCTCGCTCATCAAACGAAGACAGGTCGCGCTCGTAGATGCCCATCTTGCTCCAGACTTCATAACCAGGAGCTATAAGACGGTAACACAGACCATAGTCAATGCTGTCGGCACTGACATAGATGGAAAAAGCACTATAGGTATGCCAACCATCGTCGTATTTGGCCGAAACGGTAACACTGAGCGAGTCTCCGCCGTTCTTTCCGAGCAGCGCATGCCAGTCATCAATATCAAAGTCTACCGACTCCTCCCCCTGAGCATGCAGGCTGTTTCCATGACTGTCGGTCACGACGGCATCAATATATTGAGCCGACTCATCAGCCATATTAAAACATAGCGGAGCAATATTCACAGGCACAGTAACACCTACATAATCGGGATATATCTGAGGCAGAGCAGTCTCCTGCTTAGCATTCTCGACAGCAGTTGAGCAGGCTGCAAGCATCCAACACCCAACACCTATCACCCAACACCTTATTATATTATATATAGTCGTTTTCATCTATTCTTGGAAATGAAGTTATTATACCTCTCACGGTCACCAGTAAGCATATAGTAGGCTATCAGATACTGATAGGCCATGCTATTATCCTTACAACCGTAATACAGACTCTCCAGCATCTCAGGGGTTACATGGTCGCTGAACAGGAAGTTGTCCTTGTATGCCCATTTGCGTAGTCGTCCGTATTCTGGATGGTTGGCTATTGCCTTCTCATCGCCCAACAGAGGCAGCGTCTCGTTAGCCCAGGCACGATAAAAGAGAGTCTTCTGCAGTGCAGCTAGGTATTTACGAGCCACCTCATAGTTGCCGTTGATGAGGTTGGTCTGTGCCAATCGTTTGTAGCAGCGACCGCTCTTCTGGAAGTCGAGGATAGCCTCCTGGGCCTCGAACACCGTTCGCTGAGCAACATTTATCATACCCAACTGATAGAAAGCCTCGGCTGTTGGTATTGGGCTGGTTGCATCGCTCTGTACATCGGGCAACAGACCAGCTATGCCATTTTGGTTGTAGTTCTGCATCTGGTCCAAAAGCACGCCACGCATCGCTAAGGCAAGGTTTTGTACCGTTACACCTATCTGATTGTTTGGTTTTTCCTTGTTGGCAGTCTCGATTATGCGGTTCCATTGCTGATGGGTAGCCATAAAGTCATACTGCATAACCTTTTCAGCCTTGAAATTGGCGTTCTTCCATACCATCCATCCCATACAGATGGCTACAAGGGCGAAGATGAGGTGGGAGATGATGGGTGTGAGATGTTGGATAATAGTCTTGCGACGGAAGAAACGGCCTATTAGTACAATGACAAAGGCCGAAAAGGCCGCAGCCCACAATAGCCATGGGAACACCTTTGGCATGCGGTAGTAATGTATGCCAGACCACAGTCTGTCTACAGGTATCGGCAGGCAGACCGGACCTACCAGATAATACAGAATAGGAATAGCAATAAGTAGCAAAACGACTCGTAACCATCCTTTGGTAAGCGACATAACGATCCAAGCTACAAACAGTGTGAGCATCACAGCCCATACTCCGCTAAGCAGAGCATTCTCATCGAGCAGATATAGCCACAGCAGGGCAGATGGAATAAAACTCAGGCCATACAACTTGTTGGAGCCCATTAATTGGAGAGCCATAAGTTGCACTATCGATAGCAGGACAGCGATGATTGCAGCTCCAACCCAAGCATATAGGAAGAACTGTGTGCAGAATCGCCCCAGCAGATCGACCACGCCACCTGGCTCCCGAATAATATCCCATACGTAGTTACTGTCAAACAGGAATAGCTGGTACTGCTCCTGATAATGCAAGTGCTGCGGATAGGCCAGTCCGAAAAACAATAGGACTGCTACACAGAATATACTACTTATCAAATACCTTACTGAACTCATTGACACTGATCTTTACAGGTTCAACCATAAACTCAGGACGATTATAGCTCTTCAGCAAGAAAGTATTATGCTCCGGATCTTCCTGTGGCAACAGGAAAGCCTTCCCAACTTTTCCGTTGTTGAAATAGGCGAAGTAGACACGGCTGTAGTTATCATCATCACGGCGACTAGCAAGCATCATCCAATGGCCGTTGCTCGACCATGATGGATAGCTATCAGAATAGCCTGCACTATTTACCTGAGTAAGATCGACTGGCGAAGATGTTTCTGCAGTAAGAGCAGTACCGTTATATTTATCCATAGGTATACATACGATGTCGGCGTCATGATGTCTGCTATGGAAACAACCATATTGTCCCAAAGCAAAAAGCAGATAACGTCCATCGGGACTGATACGCGGCAATGTTACACTCTTGTCTGCTGATGCAGCGTCATAAATCAGTTCTTCATCACCAAAGTTATGTGTTGCCACATCGAATGAACGGCGATACAGGTTGTATTGAATCTTAGGATAAGTGGTTCTGATATCCTTGTCTTTCATTTCCTCAGGAAGAGGAACTGATTTACAGTAATATAGGTATTTACCATCAGGCGACCAAGTTGGGTACACCTCTAATAGAGTAGAATCATTGCTGACAATACTAACAGAGTCGGTCTTGACATCATATAATATCATATCGCTAGCAAGATCGTAAACTTCAATCTTGTTAGGATTTGCCGTATGAAATGCCTGACGTGTCAAGTTCGTAGAGAAAGCTATCAACTTCTCTGTAGGATGCCATGCAGGATAAACGCCCGAAGAAATGGTATAGTCACGCTTCAAATTGACTCTTGACACCTTACCATCATTTACAATTACAGTTCCGCTATTAGCCAGACGCACGTGGAAGAGCATATTGTCTGTCTTATAGTTTTGATAACTGTGACAGTTGATGCACTGACCTTTCTTCCTATCGTTCATCGTAATCTCATTGTTGAAGATCTGTGTTTCTTCGAACGAGGTAAGATTACGCTGAGCAATCTCCATATATGTCCATGCCACATACGATGGCTCGATAAGGCGGTACGACAGGTACTCGTCGATGGCATCTGGAGCCACATATATCTCAAACGGATTGAACGACAACCATTCTCCGTCTTTCTTGCCCCAAACCTCTACCTTAATACTTTTGCCTTTCGAGGCATTAAGCATATCATGCCATTCTGATTCAGGTATCTGCACCTTAACACCACTGCCGTATGTCTGCTGTTTACCATCAGGAGTAGTAAAACGAGAGACGCACTCTTCATACTCGTCGGCAGGGAGCATAAAGTTGAGCGGTGCGATATTATATGGCACCGTAACACCACAATAGTCTGGAAATATGGCCGGGAGACTTTTTGCCTCTTTAGATGCAGATGGTACATCGGGATGGCTGGCACATGATGACATAAGCAGTACTGCAACAGCCAAGAATACTATATAGAAGTGAATATATCTTTTCATAATCGTTTACGCATGAGTTTCGTTTCCTATTTTGCCATGAACATTGATAGGTTTTCTGCCAAAGATATTATACCACCAATAGGTATCTCCAAATTCTTCACGCATTCCCTCACCTACCGTTGAAATAGTCATTCCTGGCTTTGCCTTACTTTCAAGTGTTGTCCAGAATCGTTTGTAACGCTCGTAGATGGTCTGTTCAACAGGAACCATAATACGTTTCTCTTCCGGCGCCTTATCCATGAAGAGAATATAAGCCTCCTGCGCATGTATAGGGAACTCTTCATTCATGTGCAGTTTTACGTATTTACGTAGCGACAGCCAAAAACGACGTGAATCGCAACGCAACATGGAATAAAGAAGCGACTGTTCTGAGGCCACCTTACTATCAGATTCGTACCAAAGGCTAATTCCATTAACAATATAACTATCGCTGTTTTCCACACCTGTGATTTCATCAGGATAGCATTTCATGAGTTCTTTTATATTAGCCGTAACAGGTGCAGGTTGCCAATTGTCATAAAACGGACGGTGATGAAGTATCGTAGTATAGCGTTCTACAAGTTTTTTATCTCCGACAGCTAAAGCACAGCGTGTAAGCATTTTCAGATAGAAAGGTGAGAAGCCCGCTTGTATAGCATTTTCGAAGCTTAAACGTATTGCTTCGTTTATCATACCATAATTATAATACACCAAAGGAGATGCAATATCCAAGAGGGTAACATGGAGCGAATCTGGATTATGAAGATTTGCTGCATCATTGCCAAATTTGAAGGAACGGTCTAGCAGCCCGCCTTCGTTCATCAAGGCAATGTTCTTGACAAACACCATTGTGCTTGTAGGTTTCTTATTCGTTTCCACCAAATTAATAACCTCTTTCCATTTATCATCTTCAGCATAACGCACCATACGCATCTCGTCGATGTAGTTCTGATCATGGTACATCTGCGAACAAGTATAGTAAATACCAGCAACAGCACACAACACAGGCACAAACCATTTGGACAGATACTTGCTACACAACGGAATAAGTACAGATGCTACACCAAGCAGCCAAAACGGATATGAAAGATGCGGACTGCTATCACTTGGTGTCTCGAAACGAGGCAAGCCCGCTATAACAACATCGTCGTATTTCAAACCAGAATAGAATTGTTTATGCCAGATGCTGGCGGTAAAGACGAGTAGTGCTATACCCAAGAATTCGCGCCAGGATACTTTATCAGAAAGTGCAAGACAAAGGACAAAAAGCAAAGCAAACCATCCAAGCACAGGATAAATGCAAATAGCCAATATATACCATATCAGATGCAATTTACGTGGAGTGCGACATGCAGCCCACAAGAGTAGCAACATTACTAGATAGCTTACTGACTGTGAGAACCAATAGCCTCTGATGGTAGAGACATAAATCCAATAGCCCAAATCTACTACCGATGTGAGCAGAAAGGCTACAGGCAAGAGCATCAGTGCTGAGGCACTTCCCTGTAACCGGAATGCTTTAGAACCCACAAAATATATGCCTACCCAGATTGCCACAAGGATACATGTACCTACAGCCGGTTGATAAAAGAACTGCGTAAGCCAAGCTCCCACATACTGCATCAAACCAAATGGTTTCGACATGAGTGTATTAAAGAAAGGAGCCCCAAAAACAAATTCAGAGCGGTCGTGCGCCGTATAGAACACCTCCTGGTTGATGTACATAATATACACAACAAACGAAATGAAAGCCAACAGGCTTAAATTGAGGATGGCGCGGGATACATTGTTTTGTTTATTCATTGTTTTGTTATAATAGGCTGACCCATTTAATTGGGTCAGCCTATGATTAATTACTTAATCAGACTTTATTTAGTTACAGGTCTGATAGAAACGCCAAAACTAGAACTCAGGTTGTTGTAGATACCAAGAGAATTATACTGACCATGCTGGAAAATCAGCATGTTTGGCATGTTTTCATTGCCATTAACAGCTCCCATTGATCCACTAATCTGCTCAGCCATTGAGGGGAAATGGTAAGTTCCCAGAATTTCACCTGTTGCATAGTAGCCAGCATTTCCGTTTCCATACCACTTGTCACCAAATCGGAAACCTGCAGCAGGCAAGAAAATACTGTTATTATTTCCTTCTGCCTTAGAAGTCACCTTATATCCATTACCAGTAAACTCCCATGTGCAGTTATCAAGCAGCTCCTGGAATTGCTCTGCTGTTGGCATGCTCCAATTGTTGCCCCAATTTACAGTAGCAGGATCATGGTTAGTGTCTGCAACGATACTATAAGCAGGAATATTAGAAATATCACCACCCTTAAAGTCTCTACGCATTACTACACCAAGCTGATCTTTAATTTCAGTATAATTATTAGCTTTAGGAGACTCATAATAATTGACTTCAGTAGAACCTATCTCATCTATAGCGAAGGTTGAAACACTTGCATACTCAAACTTCTTGAAATAGTCTAATGTATCCTTAGCAGAGTTCTGTTTGGGGAATCTCTCAATAAACTCAGAACCATCCCAATCAATAATGAGAGTAAAGTCCTCATTGGTAAGAGTTGCCTCAAGAAGACCTGTATTAGATGTCTTTACTAAGTTCAACTTATTCTTTAAGAATGAAGTAATTGCCTCCATCTTCTGAGCATCAATAGTAGCCTTCGCAAGAGAATCCAAACCAATAGTATCACCAATAAACGTTAAGTCTATCAGCTTAGGTTCTGCACTTTTAGAAATATTTGTTGTATCACAAACAGTTCCAACCTTGGCATCGGCACTTTTGAACAAGTCAAACAATTTTGATGCAGATGTAGCAGCCGTTACATCTAAATACGATGTCGCATTAGTTGCCTCCATCTGGGTACCAGTTATATCACCCCAAACAAAAAGGATGCCATTGTCTGATTCTGAAGTTGCTCCAACATTCATATTAGCCCACTTGGTTCCACTAGGAAGTCCCAAATCTACAGCCTGACCTGCATTTTTGATACTACCTGTGTTCGCAATATATTGGGTTTCGCATGTAGTTTCGGTAATCTCCTCACTACAAGCCACAAACAGACTTGATGTAATAAGCGTAGTGATTACGAGCTTACTATAATTAACTATTTTTTTCATTATAACAGTTGTTTAAATATTATACATATAAGAACTTATTACTCCTCATAGTAAACTGCTTTAAGCGTCATAGAACCGCTATACAGCATGAGGTCAAGATCTTTACCACCGGCGGGGTCCTCATTCACATACTTCTTTGCACACTCTCTTGCCATTGTCGGGGTAATCTGAAGTTCATTCAAACCATCCACCCACTTAACATGATCGTAATATGTGTTGCTCCACCAGCCATTCATAACCTTCAAATCAAAATCAGGAGTAACATCTGATACATCAAAGATAAGAGTCTTCAGACCATCGTAAACCTCATCAGGAATAGTAGGCAGATGTGCACCTTCGGTTGAACTGAAACGCATCGCTGCTGCGTCCCAAGCACCTGGTTTGAATGGCAGCTGAGGATCTTCAGCTTTTTCTTCCTCCGATCTGTTAGGATCACCATAGATATAATACTTCACCAGTGGATCTGTTATTTCTTCACACTCAATGGGGAATTCTGCTGTAAGCTTAGTACCGTCTGGACAAATAGCGGTAAGAACAACTGTATAAGGAGTCTTAACATAATCACCCTTTGTATTCCAGTTAACTTTCATCTTCTTCCATGCATAGTTACCGACGAATTCCTTTCCACCGACATCCCACTTAGCATTGACAGGGGCTGATGTCGAACATGTAACAACATTGCCGAACTTGCCGCTGGATGCAACGTCAACAGTGACAGAAGACATCGCCTTAAGCTGGTCAACAGTGATGTGACCGCCATTTCCGATATCCTCATGAACAGGATCACAAGCAGCAAAAGCGCATATTGCGAAAAACATTAAAAATATCTTTTTCATATTGATTACTAATTAAATATTAATAAAGAACTTTATAAGTGTACTCTGCTGACGAAGCTTTCTCATCCCAACCTGGGTTCTGAGTCAACTTACCATTCATAAGAGTAATCTGAGCCTGAGGTTTAGGCAAGAAGCCATTGGTATCAGCGTAACGCTTAGACCAAGAACATGTCATATGAGCCATATTCATAGAATTCTTTTTACCCTTGACGGTAATAGATTTTCCACTCTGAGCCTGAAGAGCTTTAGCTGCGATTGAACTTTCACCAGAATCTATACCTGACCAACGACGCAAATCGTTAAAACGCAGACCCTCTAATGCAAACTCCCAACGACGCTCGTCCTGAACAGCCTTCAACGAATATGGAGTCTGAGGCACTCCTGCACGCTTCTGAACCTGATTCATGTACTGAGCATCACCAGTAAGCTCGGTCAGCATCAGCAAAACATCAGCATAACGCATCAGATAAAAATCCTCGAAGTGGTCACCCTGCTGTTTGTTGTCAAGCGAACTAGATGAATAACCAGGACACATTGACCACCAAGAATCGTTGTCGGCAGCACAAGCGTCAAGGTTTACATCTGCATACTTCTTTACTCCATAGCCAGACTCCTCACAATCATCCTTCTCGTAGGTATAAGATGCAAGCTCATGTTCGAGGTCAATCAGCGTACCGAGTTTACGGATATCACTATAATTGCCGGCAGTCTCTGCTGCAGTCCAGTCCTGCCAAAGATTTACAGAAGGAGTACCCTGACCCCAGCCCTGATTGAATGGATAAGTCTTGTCGCGCTTACCATTGTCGTTGGTAGCACCATTACGAAGACCCCAGAAACAAGACAGATAGTTAGAATACATACGTGGGTTGTTATAAGTACCACCGATAGCCCACTTTGAAGCATTCATAAACTGAATCTGGAAGATTTCCTCAGTGTTTCCGTTACCCATACCAGGCTGGTCGAAACAGTTCTCTCGCTTCATGTCTGCAATGAACTCGTATGCATGACCTTTACCATCATGTGCCTCATCCCAGAGAAGGCTGTTAGAGTACTGCCACAGTGAACGGAAGTCCTCGCAAAGTTTGTATCCGCCATTGGCAACGATATCCTTCAGACCTGCAATAACATCTGCCTGAGAAAGAGAACCAGCAGGACAACCTTCCTGCTCTACGAGTTCGATAGCAGGAGCAGAACCATTTGCTAGTTCACCAGCCTTCTTATAGAAACCTGCCCAGAACATATAAGCGCGAGCGATATAAGCCTCTGCAGCATACTTGTCAGCATGACCAGAACCATTTGCTCTTTCAGCCTTCATGAGATTCTTGGCAGAAACAAAGTCTGAAAGAATTTGAGGGAAGACATCAGTCTCTGCACTTACCTGCTGCTTCATCTCATCTGTAATAGTGGTTGCAGTAATCAATGGAACATCACCATACAACTGAGTCAGCCACATGTAATAGAGACCACGCATGAAGTAGCCCTCACCGAGCAACTGATTGCGCTGAACAGTATTGCCTGTCCAATCAACATTATCGATGGTTTCAATCTGGTTGTTAGCACGTGAAATACCGCCATAAAGAAGGATGAAATCAGCCTCATACTGGTTAGCACTTGCTGTTGTGAAGTGATGCAGCGACTTAGCTACATTATCCTGCAAACCACCACTTCCGTAGCAGTCGTCAGACATAAGTGACCACCAATAGAATGGATTATTCAATAGACCGCTCTGGTCACCACCACCCAGTGTATTCATAATACTATAGGTAGCTGCATTCAAAGCCTCCACATCTGCAGGCTTGCCGGGGAACGTGGCCGCAGTCAACTCTGTAACACGTGGATCTGTGTCCAACATATCGTTACAAGATGTAAACGCAGTTACTGACAAAACAGCTGCTGCTGATAAAATATATTTCTTCATAACTTTTATACCGAATTAGAATTTAATACTTGCACCAACCATATATGTACGAGATGGTGGGTAAAGACCAAGGTCAACACCAGAAGCCCAACCATTACCACCAGCTGAGTTACCAACCTCAGGATCGAGACCAGTGTACTTGGTGAATGTGTAAAGGTTCTGAGCCTGAACATAGAGGCGAAGCTGCTGCAATGGGCAAGACTTCCAGATGTGCTTGAAGTCGTAACCCAGAGTTACAGTCTTAATCTTAAAGTAGTCTGCATCCTCCATATAACGGGTTGATACCCAGTTTGTATTCTCACTACCAGTACTTGTAATTCGTGGCTGAGTGTTTGAAGTGCCCTCACCATACCAACGATTCAGGATTGTAGTATCATAGTTCTGATAAGGAGCATCACTGAACGAACGATATGAACGCATAATCTGCATACCGAATGCACCAGCACCGTTTACAGCAAAATCAAATCCCTTCCACTGCAGACCGAGGTTTACACCAAGCATAATGTCTGGGTTAGGATTACCAATCTCATGACGGTCGCAAGTCTCACCTTCAGCAAAAGTAATTACACCATCATTATTCCAGTCATCCCAAATCATATCACCAGGTTGTGCACTGTCAAGTACTGCCTTACCAGCCTGACGAGCAGCGTCAATCTGCTCCTGATTCTGCCAGATACCGCTGTATGACATGCCATAGAAGTAACCGATAGGCTTGCCTTCCTCTGCACGGTAGATATACTCAGTACCCTGTGACAGGACACCGGTAGGACCATTGATGTAATGATTGTCATTAGCAATACGAGTTACCTTATTCTTATTGGTAGCAAAGTTTACACCAACATTGTAACTAAAGTCCTTGCCAATTCTGTCGTTCCAAGAGAGAGCAAGCTCAATACCTGTATTCTGAACGTCACCACCATTGATAGCAGCAGGATTGGTACCGTCAACAGCAACCTGCTGACCACCAATCAGCCAGTCCTTAGTAGTCTTCTTATACCAGTCGAAGTTTACACCCAAACGGTTGTTGATGAGACGAGCATCGAAACCAAAGTCAAGCTGCTCAGATGTCTCCCAAGTCAGGTCAGGGTTAGGTACGATGTTAGCATAAGCACCTGTATTAGGTGTACCAGCAACAGAGGTAGTCATATCAGAACCGAACTTATAACCACTGTCACCAGCCTCGCCTGACAAAGCAATTGTTGCAAGATACTGATACTTAGAGATATCCTTGTTACCATTCTGACCCCAAGATGCACGGATCTTGAAGAAGTCGAGCCAGCTCTTGGTACTCTCCATAAACTTTTCGTTAGATACTACCCAACCTGCAGATACAGATGGGAAGAAGCCCCAACGTTTGCCATCTGTAAAGATACTAGAACCATCATAACGCATGGTAACGGTAGCCATATACTTCTCATTCCAGTCCCAAGTCAAACGACCGAACCAAGAAGCAAGATACTCTTCATCATTTGGCTTACCAGTCAGAGTAATATCGGTTACATTGACCAATTTGAAATTTGACAGCCATGCAGAATCCCATCCCTTCAATGTTGCGAGCTGATCGCCATAAGTAACCTTATTAGATCCAGAGAGATTAAAACTCCAAGCTGTGCTCTGGAAGCTCTGACCAACCATTGCACTGATCTTGTGACCAGAAATGATAGGAAGATCGTATGTGAGAGTATTCTCTACAGACCAATTGGTGCTCAACCATGCATTCTGGCTATTAGTATATACAACTGACGTAGCATTTCCATAACCAGAAGATTTTGGCTCGCCATAGTTGCGATATGCACCTGAACTCCAGTTATAGTTGAACTGAGAACGAAGTCTCAGGCCTTTGATTGGCTGAATAACAGCAAAAGCGGTAGCGCTAGTATTGATACTGCGACTCTCGGCCAAAGAGTTAAATCCACCCTTAGAAAGGTTCTCCCATGGGTTGCTGAACAAAGAAGAGTTCCAACCTTGACCATATTTTACTGTACCATCAAAACCCTGATAATAATAGTTGTCACCATTATAAGCATACTGTGGCATTAATGGAGCGGTCTGGAGCAAGCTATGGATATAGCTCCAATACATACCATCCTCAGCCAAGTCGTGGTTTCTTGTATAGCCAATAGAGATGTTTTCACCAATGGTGATTGCATCGAAATCCTTAGCCTTCAAGAGCACGTGATCACTATTAAGACGGATGGTGTGGCGCTTATAGAAAGAAGCCTGATCAGCACCCATAATACCTTCGTTACCAGTATAGGTATAAGACATTGCGAACTTAGAACGATCAGTACCACCGGTCAGGGTTACAGAGTGGTTCTGCTGTATCGCATTCTTATTCTCGAATGCTCCCCACCAATCGGTACCAGACCAACCGCTATTTACCTTAGTAATAATGTCTTGTGGAACAAAACCTGCCCAATCCAACTTCTGACCAGAGGTATTGAAAGTGTACTCATCAATAATGGTCATAAACTGCTGAGCATTAAGCAGTTGTGGACGCTTATATGCGTTTGACCAACCCATAGCACCATTATAGCTGATTTCGATCTTACCTGCCTTACCCTGCTTTGTTGTAACCAGGATAACACCGTTAGCAGCACGAGCACCGTAGATAGCAGCAGATGCAGCATCCTTCAGAATATCGATGCTCTCGATATCGGCTGGGTTAATATCATCGAGACTACCACCTGCAACACCATCAATTACATAAAGAGGTGCAGAGTTACCCGTGGTACCGATACCACGGATGTAAACCTTATATCCTTTACCTGGCTGTGAAGAACTCTGTGTAATCTGCACACCAGGAGTGCTTGACTGCATAGCCTCGAGTGCGTTTGTAGTATTCAGTTTGGCGATATCCTCACCCTTTACCTGAACAGTAGCACCGGTAACCAGCTTCTTCTTCTGGACACCGTAACCTACAACTACAACCTCTTCGAGCTGAGCATTGTCTTCTTTAAGAGTAATGTTAAGATTAGACTGGTTGCCAACTTTGACTTCCTGAGTCTCATAGCCAACGTACGAAATAACAATCGTAGCACCTGGCGATACAGTGAGTGTAAAGTTTCCGTCGAAATCGGTAATCACTCCGTTGCCGGACTTACCTTTTTCAACCACGCTAGCTCCGATAACGGGGCCCTGTGAGTCGACTACAGTACCTGTAATCTTCTTTGTTGCCTGTTGAATCTCCTGAGGAGCTCCAGCGGCATAGGCATTTGACGAGTAACCAATACCGAGCATGGCAAGGGCACTCATCATCAGCGCTGTCTTTCTAAAATTTCGATTCATACTTTAAGTATTAACTAAGAATTAATTGGTTTGTTGATACAAATTAGTTGAGGGCGGGAGTATACCTCCCAGCGACCTACAAGCATGCTAAGCAAGCGTTCGGACGAGGGTTAAGACGAGTTCTTTTGGTTCTTAAGTTTCCACATAATTAATTTAATTAGTTAGATAATTGTTATTTTGATTGAATTTGATCAATTTATAGTTTCAGCTCTAAGCCAAAAGGGGTGTTTGCCCACTTTTTCGGTTGCAAATATATTATAAAATTAACTTAATTACTTTATTATATGTAACGCAAAGTTTGTATTTAGGGCCAAAATAACCCAAATGTTACATAACGCAAAATATTGGTAACTGTCCGTAAAGAAATACTATTCTACAAGGATCAATCCATTTATCGGGAGATAATGGTTCAGTCAGCCAAGAATAAACACTAAGCAAAAACGGGCATTATTCCTATATATATAAATAGGTGTAAGCTGGAATAATGGAATTTTATACTAGATTTATCAAAAATTAACACACCTGATAACAATTAGAAAGTATTTGTTACAAGAAATAAAGCAACTAAATGGATTTTTATCGTATATTTGCAAAAAATTTACATCGACTATATTTTAAGTTAGTTATAGTAGTTAGTATTAGACACATTGTTTTGGTATTTCGGAGGTATCGCGTCGGGATGACGCGGTACCTTTCATTTAAAAAAACAAAGTCTGATTAAACCTTTATCAGATTATTCATGTCTAATAAACGACATAAATCGAAGAATCCAACAGAGAATATCACTATATACAAAAAAATAAATAGAATAGCCAATGAAGAAAATTTGTCTTTCATTACTCATGTCTGTGCCTCTGGTATCGATGGCGCAGAATCCGATCATTCGCGACCAGTTTACGGCCGACCCGACTGCTCGCGTATTTAATAACAAGGTGTACCTCTATCCGTCACACGACATCATGCCACCTGCCGGTCAGCGTCAGGATTGGTTCTGCATGGAGGATTACCACGTGTTCTCATCCGAAAATCTCACCGACTGGACTGACCACGGTGTGATTGTTACCCAGAACAAGGTGCCCTGGGTTAAACCCAACTCGTATTCGATGTGGGCTCCTGACTGTGTATACAAAGATGGTAAGTATTATTTCTATTTCCCATCAAATCCTGCATCAGGTATGGGATTCGGTATCGGTGTAGCAGTAGCTGACAGTCCTGAGGGACCATTTATCCCAGAACCAGAGCCAATCAAGGGTATCAATGGTATCGATCCATGCGTGCTCCTAGCATCAGACGGCAACGCTTACATCTTCTGGGGTGCAGGACGTTGTGCAAAACTTAAGCCTAACATGAAAGAACTGGCCGACGACACTCCAACAGAAAAAGTAAAGTGGGGCGACCGCGAGTTCGAGATGAAAGGCGTAAACTGCCTTAAAGGGCTGCCAAGCCGCCAAGCCGAAGGTCCTTTCGCATTCGAGTACAATGGCAACTATTACCTCACCTACCCTTACGTAAGAAACAACACAGAGGTGCTGGGATATGCTATGAGTAAGAATCCTATGGGTCCTTACGAGTACAAAGGACTTATCATGCCAGAGCACGAGAATGGCTGTTGGACCAACCACCACAGCATTATCAACTACAAAGGCCAGTGGTATCTGTTCTATCACCAGAACGCCTTCTCGCCAAAAGACGACAAGCGCCGCTCTGTACAGATTGACAGACTGTACTTCAATCCCGATGGTACAATCCAGGAGGTAAAGAAGACTATGCGTGGCGTAGGCATCAACCAAGCCACCGAGAAGATAGAGATTGACCGTTATAGTGCAGCCAGCAACGATGTTACATACTCACTCATCGACACAGTCAACACCTTCCGTAGCTATCAGGCCACTCTACCCGCTAAGGGCAGCTGGATAAAGTACAACGATGTTGACTTCAGCTGTATCACCGACGGTTATCTGATTGTAAATGCAAAGGCTAGCGGTAATACCAAGTTCTATATCCGCGAGAAATCGGCCAACGGCAAGATTATCGCCAAGTTCGACATGACCGTTAAGCCTGAGACTCCTGCAGGTGCTCCAGCTATGTTCCGTCGCGACTTCAGCAACCAGTGGCTCACACAGTCTGCAGTACTGGAGTACACACCAAAGGGTGTTACCGACCTAGTAGTTACCGTAGAGGGCGATGCAGGCATAAGCATTGACTATGTACAGTTCAAGAACCGTCCTAAGTACTTCTCAGCTGTTACAACTCCTTCTGCCAAACCAGATAACGAGGGATTCATCCATCGCTGGATGCTGCTCGAGCCTATCGACAAGCCCAATCGCGGTAATACAGTGTTTACCGACAGCTACCTGCGCGAGCACTTCAACATGCAGTACTTCAAGGGTCAGCAGACCATCGTTCCAAAGAACGGCCAGAAGGTTAAGGTATCATTCCAGCGCGAGGAAGTTCCCGCAGGATTTGGCCGTGGATTCGGTCAGGAGGAGCCTGCTAAACCCAAAATAGTAAATGTGAACCAGACTCTGACATGGCATGCTCTCGACAGCGAGAATATGAACGTAAAACTGTTCCGCTTTGCCGAGAAGTGGGGACAGCAGGTATATGGCGTGCTCTTCTGGGCAGTAACAATCATCGACTGCGACGAGGATATCGAGAACGTACGTCTGGCTGTTGGTTCTAACTCAGCCTCAATGTGGTGGCTCAACGGCGAGGAGGCTCTGCTGTTGTCGGGCGACCGCCGTATGGTTAAGGACGACGCTATGTCACCACGTCTCACACTTAAGAAGGGACGCAACATCCTGCGTGGCGCCATCATCAATGGCCCTGGAATGAGCGACTTCTGCGTTCGCTTCCTCGATGAGAAAGGTAATCCCGTTACCAACTACAAGGTTGTTAAGAATTGATAATTGAAAATTGACAATTGATAATTATGAAAAGAATACATACACTCTTGGCTGCACTCGCTGTAGCAGCTGCAGCTAACGCGCAGATTGGCGCTCCTTATATTCACGACCCCTCTACCCTCGCTGAATGCGACGGAAAATACTATACCTTCGGCACAGGTGGCGGAGGTATCATCACCGACGACGGCTGGAGCTGGCATAGCGGTGCCGACCGTCCTGGCGGCGGTGCAGCTCCCGATGTACTTAAGATAGGCGACCGTTACCTCTGCATCTATGGAGCCACTGGTGGTGGTCTCGGCGGTGGTCATGCTGGTCGTATCCTCACTATGTGGAACAAGACCCTCGATCCAAAATCGCCCGACTTCAAATGGTCTGAGGCTGTTGAGGTTTGTGCATCTGACGGTATGGAGGATCAGGATGCCATCGACCCAGGTCTACTCCTCGATCCTACTACAGGTCGTCTGTGGGTAAGCTACGGCACATACTTTGGTACTATCCGTCTTATCGAGCTCGACCCTAAGACAGGCTTCCGCAAGAAGGGTAACAAGGAGAAGGACATCGCTATCGACTGTGAGGCCAGCGACCTGATGTACCGCGACGGATGGTACTATCTGCTTGGTACACACGGCACATGCTGCGACGGTGTAAACTCTACATATAATATAGTAGTAGGTCGCTCACGCAGCGTTGAGGGCCCATATCTCGACAATGTTGGACGTGACATGCTGCACGGAGGCGGAAAGATGGTTATTGCCGCCGAGGACCGCGCCTGCGGTGCCGGGCACTTCGGTCGTTTCATCGTTGACGAAGGCGTAGAGGTAATGTCGTTCCACTGGGAGGCCGACTTCGAGATGAACGGTCGTTCGGTACTGGCCGTACGTCCTATCGTATGGAAGAACGGCTGGCCTGTTGCCGGCGACAACTTCAAGGGCGGCAACTTCTGGATTGAGTCAGAGCGTCGTGGATATTCGCTCGAGCTGGCTGTCGACTTTGTTCGCATGCAGCAGGAGCGCCAGGGATGGTTCAACCGCAACCAGATGGAGCAGCCTGTAAAGCCTATCGCTAACCAGACTCTGGCAGAAGTCATCAACACATGGCCCAAGAACGAGATTCCTGCTCGTATCAGCGACTATATGAACCGTCCTCACCAGCGCTGGACCATCACTCCAGTCAATGAGGCTGGTGGCTATCTTAGCAATCCTTACTTCAAGATTACCATCGAAGGTACTGATCGAGCTCTCGCTGCTACTGCCAACAAGGAAGTAACTACAGTTCCAGCTTATACAGGTGCTGACGAACAGCTCTGGCGCATCGAACAGCTTACCGATGGTACATATCGTATCATGCCTAAGGCCATTCCTGGTCAAGAGGGTGTAAACAAGGAGTTTTGCCTCTATTCTGCGGGTGATTCAACACCTACACTTGCAAAATACGACTTCGACTCTGACAATTCTAAGTGGAACTTCAAGAGACACTAAACAAAAATCCCCTCCCGAGCGGCGGGAGGGGATTATATCTTAAAATTCAAGAATAAGCGACTGACGCGACTTTAGCTCCATATTCTTCGACAAATCATAGTAGCGATTAGTCAGGATATCCTTAACCTTTGTCGTCCTACCTATAATCTCAGCATAACGAGCCACTTCGAGCGTAGCAGGCTTTGATGTACCGTTCAGGATGGTCATAGCCGTCTTACCATTATATTGGCGTGCTATCACGTAGATGCCGTTATATGGTGTAAACTGAATCTGTTTACCCTTGATAATCACATCATTGCCCTGACGCCAGTGCAACAGACGAGACAGCCATGAGAACATGGCCTGCTCAGCCTTTGAGCGTCCCTCCTTAGTGAAACAGTTATGTATATCGCCAGGGAAACCGCCAGGGAAGTCCTTGCGCACATTTCCGTCCGTCACCTCCTTAGTACCGTTCATCAGCACCTCAGTTCCATAATAGAGCTGTGGAATACGGTTTACAGTGAGCAATAGGGCCAGAGCCTGCTTCAGGGCCAGTGTATCCTTAGCATTACCCAGGAAACGGTCGGTATCGTGATTCTCGATAAATGCCATCACGCTAGATGGATTGGGATACAGATAATCATAAACAAACGAGTTGTAAAGGCGGTTAAATCCGTTCCACCAACCATCTGTCTCCTCATTCTTGGCCTGATTCAGTTTGTCGAAGAACGAGAAGTCCATAACTGTCTTCAGATAGGTATTATTCTCCGAAAGCTTCGAATCTTTCTGCCATGCTGCGGTATAGGCAGGTTCGGTAACCCATGTCTCACCCACGGTGTTAAAATTAGGATACTCCACGTCGAGTTCCTTCAGCCACTGTGCCATTGCATCAGCATATGCATATGGATAGGTATCCATGCGAATTCCGTCGATACCTACTGTCTCAATCCACCAGATAGAGTTCTGGATGAGATAGCGCATCAGGTGTGGGTTATGTTGGTTCAGATCAGGCATAGATGGAACAAACCACCCCTCTACAGTCTCCTTCAGATCAATCTGCGATGCGTATGGGTCAACCACAGGAGTAAGTTTATAGCTTGTCTGCAGATAAGCACTCTTTGCAGGCTCTGAACCATCGGCATTTGCAGTAAAACCAGTCATCGGATCGCGACCGCTCTGCTTTTCAGTCAGCCACTCTGGAGTGTTCAACCAGTCCTTGCTAGGCATATCGTTGGTCCAGGGGTGCTCGAAACCACTGTGATTGAATATCATATCCATCACAATCTTGAGTCCCTTCTTATGAGCCTCATCGCAAAGACGCTTGTAGTCCTCATTACTTCCAAATCGTGGGTCTACCTTATAATAATTGGTGGTTGCGTAGCCGTGATAGGTAGAAAAACCATTCTTTGAGTCGGGCGAATCGTTCTCGAGCACTGGTGTAAACCAGAGAGCTGTAACTCCAAGTTCCTTAAAATAGTCCAAATGCTCGCAGATACCGTTCAAGTCGCCACCATGGCGTAGACTTGGCTTTGTGCGGTCTTCCACGTAGTTACGCATACCCTTTATCTGCTTGGGGTGATTGGCACCCTGTGCAAATCTATCAGGCATCAGCATATACAGCACGTCGGCATTTGTGAATCCCATACGTTTGTCGCCGCTCATCTCGCGAGCCTTCAACTGGTACTGCACCTTTTCACCTTTGGCCCCTTTCACCGTTCCACCTATAAAGTTCAGTGTCATCGTGCCTGGCTGTGCACCGCTAAGGTTCATGTAGATAAGCAGATAATTGGGCGAATCAAGTCGCACCAGACTGTCGATTACCACACCAGGATAATCAGTTGTTA
>JAEEGK010002149.1_pt1 | contig 49228 bp, 40 predicted proteins | sample 8958771 | NCBI WGS metagenome assembly JAEEGK01 (sample SAMN16246547, study PRJNA631951) | gut metagenome | biome: gut microbiome; feature: rumen; material: SC-attached | host: Bos | place: Iran: Karaj | collected 2018-10 | reverse complement strand
CGTTAAGTCCTTCCCCGCCGAGCAGTCCGGTGGTATCGCCAAGATCAAGGCTATGGCAGCTCCCTACACGGGCGTTCGTTTCATGCCTACCGGCGGTATCAATGCCAACAATCTTAAGGATTACCTTGATTTCCCGAAGATCGTTGCATGCGGCGGCAGCTGGATGGTTAAGAGCGACATGATCGCTAACGGTCAGTTCGACGAGATAAAGAGACTCACAAGAGAAGCTGTAAACACAATGCTCGGCTTCGAGTTCAAACATCTCGGCATCAATTGCGAGAACGAGCAGAAGGCTATGGCTGTTGCCGAAATGTTCGGCAGATTCTTCGGATTCGAAGTTAAGCCCGGCAATTCTTCCATCTTCGCAAGCTCGGCTATCGAAGTAAACAAGTCCATGGGCCCCGGCAAGCTCGGTCACATCGCCATCGGTACCAACTACATCGAGAGAGCTATCTACCACATGGAGCTTCAGGGCTTCGAGTTCGATAAGGAGTCCGCTCTTTACAAGAACAACAAGATGACAAGGATCTACCTTAAGGACGACTTCGGCGGCTTTGCCGTACATCTTGTACAGAAGTGATCGGCTTAAGATTTACTTTATTTGATAATGAAACAAAAAAATGCTATAATACATGGCAAAAGGGGCGGCAGGGTTGTGAGATCCTGCCGCTCAACTATTAAACGGAGGATGTTAAAATGTCAAGAAAGAAAAGTAAAAGCAGTTTGGGAACCATTATTTCAACAGTAGTTGTACTTGCGGCTATCGGTGCCTGCGTATGGTTTGTGATGACCACAAGGGTATTCGGAACTTATAAGAGTGAAATTGGAAGTCAGACGCTTGGTGGTTCGACTACTTATGTTTTTTCCGGACTTAATAAAGTAAGTATTACTGTTGAGGGATCCGTGTTAGGTTTTTCCAGATCGGGCACTCAGGTAGGAAAGTACAAGATCAAGGACAATCAGATCACATTCACCTTTACCGAAGAGAAGAAGACCGACGACGGCAAGACCGAGAAGGTTTCCAGCGATTACACCTACTCCTTCTACAGAGGCAAGGATACCATCAAGATCGACAACACGGAGTATAAAAAAGTTAAATAATCTCATTAGCGAAAATAATTAAAAATGAATAAATTTCCTCTTCCCAAATCCGCATCAAAGTGCTATCATTTCTCCAAGTGAAATTCGGCAGGATTTTTGGGAGCGGACATCATGTTAAGAACTAAGACCAAAAATTTAATAATGCAGAGGATAAAGGCTGTTCCCGTGTTTAGCACGGAACGGTTGTCATTTCATTTTTCGGAGACGATTTTTTGGAAACGGTATTAATCCCATTTCCCTGAATCGCCTCTTTTTTTAGGCCATCACGAAAGCTCTTGCGGCGCAAGTCGCGTGCTTATAAAAACAAACCAACAGCAACGGAGGAAAAATCTATGAAACTCACTTACGGTATCAATGACAAGCCCGCTATGGGCAAGACCATTGTCTACGCCCTGCAGCAGCTGCTGGCCATCATGACCGCCACACTCGTCGTGCCCATCATCATCAACGGTAACGCAAATCTTTCCGGCTCGGACAGCATGAGCTCTGCCGCAGCTCTTTTCGGAGCAGGCATAGGAACTCTGGTCTACCTTCTTTTCACACGCTTTAAGAGCCCTGTATTCCTGGGATCTTCATTTGCGTTCATCGGCTCCATGACAGCCGCATTTGCAGGTGCAGCAAGCGCCGCAGTCGGTTATCTCGGTCTCATCCTGGGTGCTGTTTTCGCAGGACTTGTCTATGTCGTAATCTCAATAATCGTAAAGCTTGTAGGTGCAGGCTGGGTTAACAAACTGATGCCCGCAGTGGTTATCGGACCTACAGTTGCCATCATCGGACTTTCTCTTGCAGGAAACGCCGTGGGCGATCTTCAGAAGGCTCCCGCAGGCGGTTCCACCCTCATTGCGGTTCTTTGCGGTCTCGTAACACTCTTCGTGACCATCATCTGCTCCACCATCGGAAGCAAGAACATCAAGCTCATTCCTTTCATCATCGGTATCCTTGCAGGATATGCAGTTTCCGCGATCTTCACAGCAATCGGATCTGTATCGGGTAACGACAGCCTCCTTATCAGCGATTTCAGCTCCTTTACAAATCTTACAGCCGGCGGTGTTAAGGTTTCCACATTTATCAGCATTCCCACCTTCACATTTACCAAGGCATTCGGCGGTTTTGACGGCCTGTCCGCTTCTTACATCGGAACTGTTGCGGTTGCCTACGTTCCCGTAGCATTTGTAGTATTCGCAGAGCACATTGCAGATCACAAGAACATTTCCTCCATCATTGAGAAGGACCTTCTTGAAGAACCCGGTCTCAACAGAACACTTCTCGGAGACGGCGTAGGTTCCATGGCAGGCGCATTTTTCGGAGGCTGCCCCAACACCACCTACGGTGAGTCCATCGCTTGTGTGGCTATCACCGGAAATGCTTCCGTTGTAACGATCCTTTGCACTTCCATCCTTGCAATCGTGATCTCCTTCCTTTCTCCCTTCGTTGCATTCGTTAATTCCATTCCCTCTTGTGTAATGGGCGGCGTTTGTGTAGCACTCTACGGTTTCATCGCAGTAAGCGGTCTCAAGATGATCCAGAAGGTTGACCTTGAGGACAACAAGAACCTCTTCGTTGTTTCCACCATCCTGATCTGCGGTATCGGTGGACTTGTTCTCAAGTTTGGCGAGATCACCATCACTTCCGTAGCTTGCGCACTGATCCTCGGAATCCTTGTAAACACTGTACTTAACGCACTTGAGAAAAAGCACAATAAGTAAGGCTTTGACCTGAACAAAAAAACGTTCCCGAAGCGGGCAGACATTGAGGAAATGTCTGTCTGCTTTTTTTTATGAACAATTGACACCCGTACATTGATTATGTTATCATAAACGTGGTATATTCTGACTTTGAGGTGATTTTTGAAATGATAAACAACAGAAAGGTCAGACTCATGACAAAGCTTGCACTTTACGAAAAAGGTGAAGGCAAGGAGGATCTGAGACTCAGCAGGTACTTCAGACGCGATTACCTGAGGGACAGAATGCTCAGATCCTTTGTTTCCGTAACCATCGGCTTTGTCTTTCTGGTCGGACTCGGAGTTTTATATAATATGGAATACATTGTGAGCAACGCTGTCAACCTGAACTACCTGATGATCATGCAGAGACTCATCGCCATCTACATCGTGATCCTGGCAGTTTACGTGATGGCCTCCCTTGTTTTCGGAATGATCCATTACAATCGTTCCCGTAACAAGCTTGCAAGATACTTCAGAATGCTTCGCCGCATGCGTTCCTTCTACTACGAAGAAGAAACTGCCCGTGCGGGAAGGGAGGTCAAGAGACATGTTAAGTAACCTGATGGCGTTCAGAAATGCGGCAAGACAGGCATTTCAGAAGTACCGGTTCGTCATCGAACTGGCTTTAAAATTTATCATCTCTTTTGCTGCCTATGACAGCATCGTAAGGAGCCTTAATTACAGCCCAATGCTTTCAAAGGGGCTGTTCAAGCTTCTTTTCGGAGTGGCGGGTGCGATCCTTCCCCCTATGATCACCATTCTTTTGTGCATATGTATAGCGGTCTATGAAGTCTTCAAGGCCAATGTCATCATGGCTGCCCTTGTGCTGGCGATACTGATCGTGCTGTATTGCTTTGCCGCCAGGTTTTCCGGCAAGTTTGCCTATGCACTGGTGGCGATCCCCTTACTTGTACGGTTCAATCTCCACTACATCGTTCCCATCATTCTGGGCATGACAGCCACTCCCATGGCGATCTTCCCCGCAGCGGTGGGCGTGATCGTTTATTATGTGTTCGGCGCGGTGAACAATTCCGTTACGGGAGAAAAGATCGGCTCTCTTGATGACGTGCTGGCTCTTTACACCAAGTTTATCAGCGACATTTTTGCAAACAGGGAGATGTTCTTTGTAGCAGGCATATTCGCGGTGGTCATCATCGTTATGTGGGCCATGAGACAGATCCGTTTTGATTACGCCTTTGAGATCACCATCGCCATGGGCGGTGTTTTGATGCTTCTGGGGCATGTTGCCGCAGCAGCCTTGGCGGACCTGTCCATTTCCATCGGTAATGTGGTACTGGGTTCCCTCATTTCCGTGCTTCTGGTTTACATCCTGCAGTTCTTCAGGACGATCCTTGACTACTCCGGAGTTGAAACTGTGCAGTTTGAGGACGATGATTACTACTATTACGTTAAGGCAGTCCCCAAGCTTGACAAGGTGATCCTCGGCGAAGTGGTGGTCTCCGATGAGGCAAAGGCCGACAGAGAAAAACGCAGGGCAGGGGCAAAGAAGGCCATAAAGCAGACCGCCATCGGAGCAATGGTGGAGCAGTCCGAAAAGGAAGCAGCCACAGTCAGAGCTGCGGAAGAAAAGGATGAAGAAGATACAGAAGAGGACGAGAGGCTTCTCAAAGAGGGCGAAGCCCTGAACCTGAACGATCCTCAGATGTCTGTTTATAAAGCGGTATTTTCCGGTCTGGGAAAGAAAAACAAACAGGCCGACGACAAGCCGGACAATGAAAAGGAAGAATAAAAAATGAGCGATCTTACGGCCATTTTGAAAAATATCACAAAGCTTCTTTCCTTCCCCAAGATGAAGTTCCTTGATTTCGTGGAAGTGTTCATCATAGCGTGGTTGATCTACTACATCGCGCGATGGATCAAAAACACGAGAGCATGGGTCATCGTAAAGGGGATCATTGTGATACTCATTTTCTGGGCCATAGCATCGATCCTGAATTTTGACGTTATCATCTGGGCACTGACCAATGCCATCGGCGTGGGGATCACTGCCCTCATCATCCTGTTCCAGCCGGAACTCAGAAAAGCTCTGGAAAATCTGGGACAGAAGAGTGTGGTCTCCCTTGGGATCTTCTCCGATGTAAAGGAAGTAAGGAGCGAATTCTGCGCTGCCACCGTGGAGGAGCTGGTGAAGGGAGCCTTTGAACTGGCAAAGACAAAAACCGGTGCACTGATCGTCATCGAGCAGGAAGTGCCCTTAAAGGAATACGAAGAAACAGGCATAACCCTTGACGCTGTCGTTTCCTCCGCACTTCTCATCAACATTTTTGAGCACAACACCCCTCTCCATGACGGAGCAGTGGTGGTAAGAGGAAACAGGATCACGGCTGCCACATGCTATCTGCCTCTGTCGGACAACATGAAGCTCTCCAAGGATCTGGGAACCAGACACAGAGCCGGTGTGGGCGTCAGTGAGGTTACGGACAGCCTGACCATCATCGTTTCGGAGGAAACAGGAAAAGTCTCCATCGCAAAGAACGGAAGTCTTGTCTACAACGTGGACGGAGAGTTTTTGAGGACAAAGCTCATGGAACTCATCCCAAAGAGATCGGAAAACGAAAAGCGTTTGTTCGGTGCATTCAGACACAAGGAGGAGGGTGAAAAGAAATGAAATCCTATCTTCTTAAAATTTGGGGAGCCCTTTCCCACAACTTCGGACTTAAACTGCTGGCGCTTGTTTCCGCCTTTCTCATTTGGGTGGGAGTGGTCAACAGTCAGGATCCTGTGGACACCATCACCTTCTACAACATCCCTGTGGAGATCGTCAACGAGGAGGCTCTGATCCAAAAGGACAAGATCCCCGAGGTGGTTTACGGAAGCACCGTAACTGTTACGATCCAGGCCAGAAAATCCATCTGTGATGCCCTTACGGCGGATTCCGTCAAGGCGATCGCGGATTTTGAAAAGATCTATGTTACTGACACAGTCCCCATCGAGATCAGTGTTAAGGGCTACGACAGCAATGATGTGGAGATCATCCGCGGCCAGAACAGCTACATGAAGCTGACTCTTGAGGACTATGCAACAAAGGAATTCAAGGTCAGGATCGAGACCAAGGGAACTCCCGCCGACGGTTACGTGGTGGGTTACAATGCATCAAGCCCCAATGTTATCACCATCCGTGGCTCCAAACTACAGATCAGCCGTATCCAGGGCGTGGTGGCTACCGTCAATGTGGAAGGCCTTTCCGCAGGGCGTGAAGTTGTTGCTTTCCCTGTGGTCTATGACATGAACGACGAGGAGATCAGCAAGGACAACCTTGAACTCAGCGCCGATTCCGTCAATGTTTCCACCACTCTTTACAAGACAAGGACCATCAATCTTGAGGCCATCACCTTTGGTGATGTGGCCGAGGGTTACGAGATAAAGAGCGTTTCCTTCCAGCCCTCCAGCATCCAGGTCGCAGGAACCACCGAGGACTTGATGAAGCTGGGCACCCGCCTCAGGGCCTATGTTGATGTTACCGGCCTTAACGACAACGGCGAGAGCAACATCGACATCAATTCCCTGATCGACAGCAAGCTTTCAAGCATAATGGTGCTGGACGATGACAATACACTGGCTGTCACCGTTTACGTGGGCGAAAAGGAAAAAGTGAACCTGAACCTCATGGATACGGATGTTTCTCTGGAAAACGTTCCCGCGGGCATGAAAGCTGAACTTTTGAGCGTGAGCCCCAGAAGAGTCACTGTGCGTGCCGCTAAGGATGTGGTAAAGAACGTTACGGGCGCTTCTCTGAATGCTGTCTGCGATCTCTCCGGATGCAGGACTCCCGGGATCTACGATCTGCCCCTTATCATTAATGAAGATAAGGGTGTCGAGTGTCTGACCGACATCACGGTAAGAGTTGAAGTCACAGCTATCGATCTTTCCGGAACGAATGGGACTGAGGAGCAGAGATGACGCATTTTTTCCTTAATTTCAAGAAATACAGGTATCTCCTAAGCCAACTGGTTGAGAAGAACATTAAACTTAAATACAGAAATTCTTATCTGGGGATCATCTGGACGATGCTGGAGCCTCTGCTCACCATGATCGTCCTGACCCTGGTTTTTTCAAGGCTTCTGGGCAAAAACACACAGGATTTCCCTGTTTACATTTTGACCGGACGCCTTCTTTTCGCGTTTTATTCCGTTTCTTCCACTCAGGCATTAAAGTCTGTGAGAAGCCATGCATCCATGATCAAAAAGGTCTATGTCCCTAAGTACATGTATCCCCTGGCTACCATACTGTCAAATTACGTGACATTCCTGATCTCATTGATCGTTCTGGCGGGAGTGGCGCTGGTCCGCCATGTTCCCATCACTCTCTGGATCTTTCAGGCTGTTGCGCCTCTTCTGATCATTCTGGGACTTGCACTGGGAACAGGACTCATCCTTTCCACTGCGGCGGTTTTCTTCAGGGATCTGGAGTACCTTTGGGGAGTGGCGACTATGATACTCATGTACATGTCTGCCATTTTCTACAGAGCAGAGGATGTGCTTACACCGGAACACAGCTGGATCTTTGACCTTAATCCCGTCTATGCCTGCATAGACAATTTCAGGAGCGCTGTTTTCGGACAGCCCATGAATTTAAGGGCCACAGCCTATTCCGCAGGTATGGCGATTTTGCTTACCATAGTCGGGACAGTGCTTTTTTACAGGAATCAGGACAAATTCATTTTGCATTTATAGAGGATAGAAATGGCTGATACATCACTCATTGTTGACAATGTAGCCGTCAAGTACCGTCTGACGGAGGAAAAGGTCGACAATCTAAAAGAATACGTCATCAGACTTGTGAAAAGAGACCTGCGCTACAAGGATTTTCCGGCGCTGGACGGTGTTTCCTTTAAACTTAACAAAGGTGACCGTCTTGCGGTAATGGGAAGGAACGGAGCGGGTAAATCCACACTCATGAAGGTGATCGCAGGTGTCCTGAAGCCCACGACGGGTACGGTCGTCAGACACGGAAATGTGGTACCCCTGCTTGAACTGGGGGCGGGATTTGACATGCAGTACTCCGGTGCGGAAAACATCCGGCTCTACGGTGCTATGCTGGGCTACTCAAAGGAGTTCATCAGATCCAAATTTGACGAGATCGTGGAATTTGCGGATCTCGGGCATTTCATCGACATCCCCGTAAAAAACTATTCTTCAGGCATGCGTGCCCGTCTGGGATTTGCCATTGCCACGGTGGTGGAGCCGGACATTCTGATCCTTGACGAAGTGCTTTCCGTGGGGGATGCGGCTTTTAAGAAAAAGAGCGAACAGAAGATAATGAGCATGTTTGACAAGGGGACTACCGTTCTCTTTGTATCCCACAATGAAAACCAGGTGAAGAACCTTTGCACAAGGGGCATCCTTTTGGACAAAGGAAGGATAGTGTACGAAGGAACGGCTGTGGAGACCGCAAATGAGTACGCTACCGTCAACAAAGTTCACAATTAATGTTTTATTAAAACACAATTCCATCACAAAGGACGTTTAAAATCTGTCTCATAAAAGATCACAGATCGGTTTGACCGATTTATCATATTAAATGAAAGGAAGACAGATTATGGATGACGAAATTAAAAACACTGACAGCGGAATGTCTGATGAAGAGATCCGTGCTGCAGCAGAAAACATCGGTTCGACACCTTTCGTGAAAACTGAAGAAGAGAGCGAGAGGAAAGAAGAAAACACCGGTTACACGGATTACGACTATTCCGGATCTACGGATCTTAATGAAAGACCCTGCAAGAAGAAAAGCCTGTTTAAGAAGATCGCAAGGTTCATAGGACTTGCAGCATGCTTCGGAGCTGTTGCGGGAGCTTCGTTCTACGGAGTTTCCTACGGACTGGGCAAGGCTCTTGGAAAGGATTCTTTCTTAAGTAATTCCGGAGCAAGCATCGAACAGACCACAACAAATGCATTGACTCAGCTTGGAGTCAGCAATCTTGTGATAGCGTCCACCGCCACCACCGATGAGACGGAGACCATGGGAGACAACGTTGTTGTTGACGTGGTAAAGGAAAACATGCCCAGCACAGTCTGTGTGGGTGTTTCCTACACTCTCACCCAGAGAGACATGTGGACGGGCAGGACCACGACCCGTGAAGTAACGGGTGGCGGATCCGGTTTCATCGTTGGGATGAGCGATACGGAAGTTTTTATCGCTACCAACAATCACGTTGTTGAAAATGCCGAAAAGATCAACATCACATTCTCTGATGATGAGATTGTAAATGCTTCTGTAAGAGCAACGGATGCGGACAACGATCTTGCCATCGTTTCCGTTTTGAAAAACGATATTTCCGGCGAGACACTTTTGGGACTCAAAGTAGCGACCCTCGGAAGTTCTGACACGGCTCAGGTGGGTGAAATGGTCATCGCCATCGGTAATGCTCTCGGTTACGGCCAGTCGGTAACAGTGGGTTATCTTTCTGCCAAGGACAGAAAAGTTACCTATGAAAATAAGGAAAGGAAACTCCTTCAGACAGATGCTGCCATAAACCAGGGTAACTCCGGCGGACCTCTCTTTAATGTAAGAGGTGAAGTGATCGGTATAAACTGCTCCAAGTACTCTGATGAGTCGGTTGAGGGCATGTGCTTTGCCATCCCCATCTCTGTAGCGGTTCCCATCCTTGAGGATCTTATCAGCCGTGAGATAGTGGCAGAAGAAGATCAGGGCTATCTGGGTGTTTCCATTGCGGATGTTACTGAAAGCCTGGCCCAGCTCTTCGGACTTCCCGAAGGAGTCAGGATCCAGAGCGTTGTTGAAGGCGGATCTGCAGAAAAAGCCGGCCTTTACAGCGGAGATGTGATCATTGCCATTAACGGTCTCACAGTAACCACCTCAGACCAGTTAAAGAGCAAAGTAAATTCATTCAAGTACGGCACCACTGTCCAGATCACCGTAAAGCGTCTTGTTGAAGGCACTTGGACGGACATGACCTTTGATGTTCAGCTTATGAAGAAACCTTCCACAAATTAACCCTTTTGCAAAACTACAGATAATATATGCAGGGAGCCTCGGGCCCCCTGCTTTTAAATTCGTGGAAAAATTTTTTCTTGTAAAACGAAAAAAAGTGGGTTATTATATAGGGTACTTGTGAGATTATACCCATTTGTCAGATTACGTGAGGCAGTGATGATAAAAGCTCATCAAAAATCTTTTCACAGCTTGTTTATACTATCCGACACGGTGTTGGTAGCAGTAGCCTTCATCCTGTCGTATTTTATCCGCTTTTCTCTGATCGGAACTGCTGACGGCGTTAAGTATCTTCCTTTAAGTGAATACGAAGATTATCTGTTTTTCATCGCATTGGGCTATCTCCTGATCTTCCTTTTCGGAGGTCTGTACAATCCCCAGAGAAGCCGTTCCCTGATCTATCAGTTCTTTGACGTGATCCGGGCAAACATCTTCGGAGTTGTCTACTTCCTGGCGCTTTTGTACCTGGTAAAGGAGATCGACATTTCCCGTTCCTACATCGCTGTTTTTGCGATCACCAACACATTGCTGGACATTCTCTTCAGACTTTTGCTCTTCTCATTTTTACGTTCCATGAGGAAGCGGGGCAAAAACCTGAAGCATGTTTTAATTGTGGGATATTCCAGAACGACCGAAGTCTACATCGACCGCCTTCTTGCAAATCCCGGATGGGGCTATTCCGTTTTCGGTATCGTTGACAATGAAATGGAAAAAGGCACCAGATACAGAGGGGTTTCGGTTGTGGGGAAGCTCTCCGATCTTGAAGAAGTGCTTTCAAAAAACGACCTTGATGAACTGGTGGTTGCCCTAAAAGTGGAAGATTACACCATGCTTTCAAAGATCGTGGAAACCGGTGAACGCTTCGGACTTCACACGAAATTTGCTCCGGACTTCATGACTGTCGTATCCGGCAAAGCAAACATGGAAGACATGGACGGCGTTCCCGTTATCAACATTCGTTCCGTACCCTTAAACAGTCTCGGAAATCGCCTTGTGAAACGCACTGAGGATCTGGTGTTGGGAAGCATTGCCCTGATACTTGCGGCAATCCCTATGGCTGTTACTGCAATTGCTGTTAAGCTGGATTCCAAAGGCCCCGTGATCTACAAGCAGACCCGTGTGGGACTTCACAACAGGGAATTCACCATGTACAAGTTCCGTTCCATGAAAGTGCAGGACGAGGAAGAGGAAAAGACGGAGTGGACCACCGAAAATGACAACAGGGTCACAAAGGTAGGAAAATTCATACGAAAGACAAGCATAGACGAACTGCCCCAGCTCTTTAACGTGTTAAAAGGCGACATGAGCCTTGTGGGACCGCGCCCTGAGCGCCCCTTCTTTGTAGAGAAGTTCCGAGACGAGATCCCGAGATACATGGTAAAGCATCAGGTTCGTCCCGGGATCACCGGTTGGGCTCAGGTTAACGGCTATCGCGGAGACACTTCCATCTCCAGAAGGATAGACATGGACATTCAATACATCGAAAACTGGAGCCTTTGGCTGGACGTGGCGGTACTTTTAAAGACCCTGTTCAGGACCAGAGACTATAATGCTTATTGAAACAGAAACAGAAGGAATATTTATGAGTGACGAGTTCGATAACAATAATAATGAAAACAACGGCGCAGACGAGATCGTGAAGAGCGCATCCGATGCTACGGATACTCACGATGAGCCCAAGGACAGGGAAGAAGTCTGTTCCATGTGCCGCAGGACCGAGTCTCAGGTAAAGCGCATGTTCAAGCTTCATCCCGGTCTCTGCATCTGTGATGACTGCATGCAGAAGACCATGGACACCCTTACCGGCGGCGGGTCTCTCTCTATCATGGGCATCACCCCCAGAGACAAAGAGAACGATGATGATACCCTGAACATCAAGGCAAACATTGGTGATCTTTCAAGCCTTTCAAGCATGCTGTTCGGAGATCTTCCCTCGGTTCCCATGAACCAGAGACTCAAGAAAAAGAAGCCTGCGGTAAAGAAGGACGAGAATGAGATCCCGGCAAAATTTGACATTAAAGATCTGAAGCCCCCTCATGTGATCAAGGCTGAGCTTGACGATTACGTTGTGGGGCAGGAACACGCAAAGAAAGTAATGAGCGTGGCTGTTTACAACCACTACAAGAGAGTCTTCGACAAGAACGAGGACGGTATCGAGCTTGAAAAGTCCAATATGCTTATGATCGGGCCCACAGGCTGCGGAAAGACCTACATGGTAAAGACTCTTGCAAAGCTCCTGAACGTTCCTCTCGCCATCGCCGATGCCACATCCCTGACGGAAGCGGGCTACATCGGAGATGACGTTGAAAGCGTTCTTTCCAAGCTTCTGGTGGCTGCGGATAATGACGTTGAAAGAGCTGAAAAAGGCATAGTTTTCATCGACGAGATCGACAAGCTTGCAAAGAAGCACACCACCAACAGCCGTGACGTTTCCGGAGAATCCGTTCAGCAGGGACTCCTTAAGCTCCTTGAAGGTGCGGAGGTGGAGGTGCCTGTGGGAGCAATGAGCAAGAATGCCATGGTTCCCATGACCACCATGGACACCACAAACATCCTCTTCATCTGCGGAGGCGCTTTCCCCGAGCTTGACAAGATCATCAAGCAGAGACTGAACAAGACATCTGCCTGCGGTTTTTTGGGGGAGCTTTCGGACAGATACGATGATGACAAGAACATCGCAGGAAAGGTGGAATTGCAGGACCTTCGCGATTTCGGAATGATCCCGGAATTCCTGGGACGTCTTCCCGTTGTCTTCACTTTGGACGGACTCAAACAGGAGGATATGGTAAGGATCCTTACCACACCCAGAAATGCCATTTTAAAGCAGTACCAAAAGCTTCTTTCCATGGATGAAGTTGCTCTTGAATTTGAAGACGGAGCGCTTTCCGCCATTGCTGAGAAGGCTCTTAAACGAGATACGGGCGCAAGAGCTCTTCGTGCCATCATCGAAGAGATCATGCTTGATATAATGTACGAGATCCCCAAGGACGATTCCATCGGAAAAGTGGTCATCACTGAGGATTACGTTTCCAAGAACGGCGCACCCCGGATCATATTAAGGGAGGGACACTAAAAAATGTCTGTATCAAAGTTGGCTTCCACCATTACCGGACTTTACTCCGGAAGGAGAAATGTCTCCGATGAAAAGTACACCTATCGCTATCTTCAAAATGCCATGAAGACACTTGACGAGGCAGTGGGTTACAGTGCAAGAGGAGGAAGAAGGGAAAATGTTTTTCCGCCTGAAAGTGACAAGCGCCTGGCAGATTACAAACGCATGGAAAAGATCAGGAAAAATCCCGACTACGGTGTTAAGACCGGAAAACTGTCTGTTAAGATAAAGGATGAGAACGGAGAACCCCTGATTGCGGAGATCCGCCTTTACCCCAAGGACAAGGCAGCAAGAGAAGGTGTTTCTTCAGGCTACACCAACGATCGTAAAGTGAAGCACATAGAAGACATTGCAGACGAGATCTACGGAGCTCCTTACGACTTCGATCCCGATTCGGACTATGCCTGGTACGACTATTTCAGACGTACAACGGCTGAAAACGGAGAATTTACTGAGGAACTTCCCGAGGGCAGATACACTCTTGTCTGCGACAAAGGCTCTGAATTCGAGATCGTTGAAACAGCTGTTTCCGTTCCCGGAAAAACAGAAGTCACTTTGAGAAGATTGATCGACATGAAAGCTGATGACTGGTACGTGGGAGACCTGCACCATCATTCTGTTTTCTCGAGCCCCCTTTACCCGCCTCAGGGTACTGATTACGTTTATGATACACCCGAGATGATCCAAAATTCCATGAGAGCAAGAGGCCTCACATTCGGCGGACTTTCGGATCATCACAATGTTTTGAATCACAGGATATGGGAAAAGCTTGTAACTCCTGATTTTCTCCCCATCCTGTCAAAAGAGATCTCCACGTCCAACGGTCACGTGTTACAGCTTAACACTGATCCGGATGTGATCTACCATATACCCGAAGAATCCGAGAGAACACCGGAGATCATGCGTGCCGAGTACAGGCGCATTACAGATGAGATCAAAAGCTACGGCGGTCATCCCCAGATCAACCATCCGAGAGACATGCAGAAGGCTATTTCCTTCCCGCCGGAATTCACGGACATGATCGACATCTTTAACACCATAGAGATCTGGAACGGTTCTCATCCACTTGCCGAAGGCTGTACAAACGGAAATGCCATGCAGCTTTGGCTCGATTGCCTTGAAAAAGGCACTCGTCTCGGCGCCACCACAGGCTCCGATACTCACGAGATCACCTGCGAATTCTGGTTCGATTCATTGGCGTATGTTTTCGGATTGTACACAGCCGTTAAGGCTGCTCTCGACAACACTCTTGATGCAAAGAATGAGAAGGGAGTGATCCTTGAAGGCGAGACACTTGAAACTGCCCGCTATTTCGTGGATCTTCTGACCGAGGAGCTTCCCTTTGTGAAGCACTGGGCAAACGTCAACCTCTCCAGCGGTGCCGTAAGGACCTATGTTCAGGCTCCCGGGGAAAGGACAGCGACAAACATCCTTAAAAATCTGGAATTGGGTCACAGCTTCCTTACAAACGGCCCCATCATAGAAGCAAAGCTTACTGCAGACGGAAGTGCAGAGCTTAAGATCATTTCCAACAGACCTCTGAGCCGTCTTTTAGTTTACGGAAGCGGAAAGAGTCTTGAAGAATTCGAACTTGCGGAACCCGCATCCCTGAACGGCGGTTACGACTACTCCTGCACGGTAAATCTCAACAAAGAGGGCAGAAAGTGGTTCATCTTCCGCGTTCTGGGAAATGATTTTGTGACTGAGGCGATCACAAATCCGGTTTCTTGTTAAATGATTAAATTGCTTACATACTGTTAAGGAGATAAAAATGGCGGCATGGGAAAATAATGTCAGAAAGATCGACCCTTACGTTCCGGGGGAACAGCCCTCGTTTTCGGACATGGTCAAGCTTAATACCAATGAGAATCCGTATCCTCCCGCACCGGGAGTCACAAAGGCTTTGAAAGAGCTGGACACCGATGCTCTTCGCCGCTATCCCAAGCCCGACGCCCATGAACTGACCGCCGCCCTGGCAGAATACTGCGGAGTGGGCTTCAATAATGTTTTTGTGGGGGTGGGCTCCGACGATGTTCTGGGAACTGCTTTTTTGACATTTTTTAAAGGCAGGCTTCCGGTACTTTTCCCCGATGTGACCTACTCTTTTTACCCCGTCTGGGCCTCACTTTACGACATTCCCTTTGAGACCCCGGCACTGGACGAAAACTTCAGGATCGTAAAAGAGGACTACTACAAGCTGAACGGAGGCATAGTGATCGCGAACCCCAACGCGCCCACCACTATAGCCGAACCTGTAAGCTTCATTGAAGACATCGTAATGCACAATCAGGACTCTGTGGTCATCGTAGACGAAGCCTACGTTGATTTCGGCGGAGAAACCGCCATGGAACTCACAAAGAAGTACGAAAACCTTCTTGTAGTCCGCACCTTTTCAAAATCCCGCTCCATGGCGGGCATGAGGATAGGTTTTGCGGTGGGCTCTGAGAAACTCATCTCCTACATGATGGCTGTCAGAAATTCCTACAATTCCTACACCATGACCACCCCTTCCATCCTTTGCGGAACGGAAAGCCTTAAGGACGAAGCCTACTTTAAAGAGACAGTGGGTAAGATCGTGGCTACAAGAGAAAATGCCGTTCCCCGCTTTAAAAAAATGGGCTTTAAGGTGCTGAATTCATCCGCAAATTTCCTGTTTGTGACACATGAAAATGTGCCTGCAAAGGAGATCTTCATGAAGCTCCGGGAGAGACACATCTTCGTACGCTACTTTGAAAAGCCCAGGATCGACAATTACTTAAGGATCACCATAGGCACCGACGAAGAGATGGACAAGCTCTTCGAGGCTCTTAAAGAAATGCTTTAGACCGAAACAGCTTCAGATCGTTTTAACAGATCAGAAAGATGCAGATTTTTTGAAACAGAGAAATGTACAACAGCAGATGGACGACTTTATTGAAGAGCTTAAAAGAACGGGTGAAGTGCCGGCTCTTTTCCTGCACTCCTGCTGCGGGCCCTGCTCGTCCTATGTGTTCGAGTACCTTTCAGATCACTTTGAAATAACCGATTTCTTCTACAACCCCAACATCTCCCCTAAAGAGGAGTACGACAAAAGGGTCGTTGAGATCAAAAAGCTTATAGACGAACAGCCCCATAAGCACGAGGTGAGCTTCGTCGAAGGAAAGTACGAGCCCGAACGCTTTTTTGAAGCGGCAAGGGGACTGGAAAAATGCCCGGAAGGCGGGGAAAGATGCAAAAAATGCTTTGAGCTCCGCTTGAGGGAGACTGCAAAAGAAGCTAAAAAAAGAGGCATAGACCTTGTTACCACCACCCTCACCATTTCACCTCTTAAAAATGCCGAAGCATTGAACGAGATCGGAGAAAGAGTGTGCAAAGAGGAGGGTGTCACCTGGCTCCCTTCGGATTTCAAGAAAAAGGGCGGCTATCAGAGATCCATAGAACTTTCAAAGGAATATGACCTGTACAGACAGGACTACTGCGGTTGCATTTTCTCCCGGAACGCCCGTCGCGATAAGGAAAGCGCTCCGAAAAATGCGGAAGAAGGAGGTCGTTAGATGATTGAACTCGTTCCCATTCATGACAGGACCATCAGAGAAATTCAGGAAGAAAGAGAGCATGAAGTCCTTTCTCCCCATGCGAGTTTTTCCGACTCCACCAAAGGAAGGATGAGAGAGGAAAAGGAGTGTGATCTTCGCCCCTGCTACCAGAGAGACAGAGACCGCATCCTCTACTCAAAAGCTTTCAGAAGGCTCAGCGGAAAAACCCAGGTCTTCCTCGCGCCCGAGGGAGATCATTACCGTACCCGTCTCACCCACACTCTGGAAGTGGCCCAGACTGCACGAGCAATTTCCAAGTCTCTCCGCCTTAACGACGATCTGACGGAAGCCATCGCCCTCGGGCACGACCTCGGACACACCCCCTTCGGACATGCGGGAGAGAGAGCACTGAACCGTATCATGAACGAAACCTGTGGCGGTCACTTCAAGCATTTCGAGCAGAGCATCCGCGTTGTGGATGTCATCGAGAAGCACGGCAGGGGCTTAAACCTCACCTGGGAAGTCCGTAACGGTATCCTCAACCATCAGGTGGACACCATCCCCGCGACCCTTGAGGGCAGGGCAGTGCGTCTTTCCGACAAGATGGCCTACATAAACCACGATATAGACGATGCTGTCCGCGGTAACATCATTACCGAAGACGACATCCCGAAACGTTTTACCGATGTTCTGGGACACGGCCTCACCAGCCGTCTGAACACCGAGCTTCACGACATCATCAAAACAAGCATAGACACCGACGACGTCCGCATGTCTCCCGAAATGAACGAGATACTCATGGACTTAAAGGCGTGGATGTTTGAAAATGTTTACACCAACCCCGTTGCCAAGGGTCAGGAGTCCAAGGCGGAGGAGCTGGTCATAGAATTGTTCCTGCACTACAACGATCACCCGGAGCTTCTGCCGGATGACTACAAAGCTATGCTGGAAAACGAAGGCGAGACCAAAGAAAGAGTGGTCTGCGACTACGTTGCGGGCATGACCGATCGATACGCGGTGAACAAATTTAAGGATATCAAGGTTCCCTTCAGCTGGGACGTTTACTAAAGACCGAGGGTTTTTGATGCGCTATTCCGATGAGACAATCGCAGAGGTTTTTGCCCGCAATGACATTGTGGATGTGGTGGGCATGTACGTCCATCTCCAGAAAAAAGGAGCAAATTACTGGGGGCTTTGTCCTTTCCACGGCGAAAAGACGCCTTCCTTCTCTGTGAACGGCAACAAGCAGATGTTCTACTGCTTCGGCTGCCACAAAGGCGGAAACGTCATCACTTTCCTCATGGAGTACGAAAACCTTTCCTTCCAGGAAGCCGTCAAGGAACTTGCTGACCGCTCGGGCATAGATCTTCCTGAGGTCAGGGAAACAGAGGAAGACAAAAGAAACCGGAATTTTATCCAAAAACTCTTTGAAGTGAACAAGCTGGCAGCAGAGTACTTCTTTAAGATGGGTAAGACCGAAAGAGGTCAGAGGGCCATAGAATACTTCAAAAAAAGAGGACTTACAGAGGATACGATACGTCATTGGGGGCTGGGCTACTCCATGCCTTACAGCGACGATCTGTATAAATTTTTAAAGAGCAGGGATTACAGTGATGAATTCCTGAAAGAGACCGGACTTGTCAGCATCAACGAAAAAGGTGCCATGGACAAGTTCTGGAACAGAGCAATGTTCCCCATCATGGATGAACGCGACCGCGTCATCGCTTTCGGGGGACGTGTCATGGGAGAAGGCGAACCGAAGTACTTAAATTCGCCGGAAACTAAAGTATTTGATAAGGGTAACAACCTGTACGGCCTGAACTACGCAAGACATTCCGGAAAGAACGCCTTTTTGCTCTGTGAGGGTTACATGGACGTTATCTCCCTTCATCAGGCCGGCTTCACAAATGCCGTGGCATCCCTGGGAACGGCGCTGACTGACAGGAACGCCCTGAAATTATCCAAATACGTTAAAGAGATCTACCTTACCTACGATTCCGACGGAGCAGGAACAAAGGCCGCTTTAAGAGCCATTCCCATGCTGGAAGCCAGAGGGATCACGGTAAAAGTGATAAACATGAAACCGCACAAGGATCCGGATGAATTCATTAAGGCGCTGGGCGCCGAAGAGTACCAAAAGAGGATCGACAATGCGGAAAGCAGTTTCTTCTTTGAGATCCGGATACTTGCATCCGGATACAACATGGAAGAACCCAAAGAAAAAAACGACTTTTATGAGAGCGTTGCAAGGCGAATGTTGGATGTTTCCAATGAGCTCGAGAGGAGCACGTATGAAGAGGCCTTTGCAAAGCACTATAATGTCGATGCACGAAAATTCCATGAGCTCGTCATTGAGACAGCTCGAAGGGAGGGACCGAGGAACCCGTCCTATCGCACAGACACCGGCGAAGAACGGATGCCCAAAAAAAAGTTCGAAAATGCGGCGGAAAAAAAGTTGGATGACAAGATCCTGCAGCCGCAAAGACTGCTCCTCACCTGTCTTTCCGATGACCCCACGCTCTACGCGAGGCTGTCGCCGGTGGTTTCTCCTTTGGATTTTTCCGAAGGGATCTACCGGAAAGTGGCAGAACTTGCCTACAGCTTTTGTGAGGAATCGGGAAGCGTAAATCCCGCAAGGATCGTAAGCTGCTTTGAAGACAGGGAAGAACAGGAAAAAGTAGGTGTCATTTTTCAGACCGATCTGCCCGGTGAGGTGAACGATGCCGAGAGGGCGAAAGCGATCGAAGACACAGTCCGAAAGATAAAGCTGAATTCCGTAGAGGATCAGATCAATGCCGCAATAGAGGCGGGGGACGGACAGAAGGTAAACGAATTGCTGAAGCTTCAGGTTTCACTCAAAAATCGGTCAAACAAATTATTGTAGAAAAGAGATCAGACATGACAGAGAACAATTTAAAGTCAACAGAAGACAACGCAGCACAAAATGATGCCAAGGCAGCGGAATTTGAAGCAAAGATCAACACACTGATCGCTGCCGGCAAGAAAAAGAAGAACACACTTGAGATCCAGGAGATCAACGATGCATTTCAGGACGTGGAGCTGGACGAGAAGAAGACCGAAAAGATCTACGACGCTCTCGACAAAGCAGGCATCGATGTGCTCAGGATCATGGATGACAGCATGGTGGGGGGAGAAGAGGATGACCTTCTCGAGCCCGATGACATCGTAGCGGAGCTGGATGAGATCGAAGATCTTTCAAAGATCGATCTCAGTGTTCCCGAGGGAGTTTCACTCGAGGATCCCGTAAGGATGTATCTCAAGGAGATCGGTAAGGTTCCCCTTCTTTCCGCTCAGGAAGAACTGGAACTTGCCAAGAAGATGGAACAGGGGGATGAAGTGGCAAAGAACCGCCTTGCGGAAGCCAACCTCCGTCTCGTGGTTTCCATCGCAAAGAGGTACGTGGGCCGAGGAATGCAGTTCCTTGACCTCATTCAGGAAGGAAACCTGGGCCTCATTAAGGCCGTTGAGAAATTTGATTATCGTAAGGGATACAAGTTTTCCACCTACGCAACATGGTGGATCCGTCAGGCCATTACCCGTGCCATAGCGGATCAGGCAAGGACCATCCGTATCCCCGTGCACATGGTGGAAACCATCAACAAGCTGATCCGTGTTCAGAGACAGCTGCTGCAGGAACTGGGACGTGAGCCCGGACCGGAAGAGATCGCAAAGGAAATGGGAATCCCCGTAGAGCGTGTCCGCGAGATCCAGAAGATCTCTCAGGAACCTGTTTCTCTGGAAACACCCATCGGTGAGGAAGAAGATTCCCATCTCGGAGATTTCATCGAGGACGATCACATGCCCACTCCTCAGGAGGCAGCGGCATTCACCCTCCTTCAGGAGCAGATCAGGGAAGTTCTGGGAACTCTCACGGATCGTGAACAGAAGGTGCTCCGCCTGCGTTTCGGACTTGACGACGGCAGACAGCGCACTCTCGAAGAAGTGGGTAAGGAATTCAACGTAACCCGTGAGCGCATCCGTCAGATCGAGGCAAAGGCTCTCAGAAAGCTGCGCCACCCCACACGTGCAAAGAAGCTCAGAGATTATTTGGATTAAAGCATGATACGTTTAAGCAAACGTTTACAGACCGTGGTTTCCATGGTGACACCCGGGAACAGTGTGGCTGACGTCGGCTGCGACCACGCCCACACAGGGATATTCCTGATCCGGTCGGGAGTATCTCCAAAGGTGATCGCCATGGACCTGCGACGGGGCCCTTTGGAAAAAGCTGAAGAAAATGTTAAGGAAGCCGGCCTGACCGACAGGATCGAACTCCGCCTTTCAGACGGACTTCAGATGCTGAAGGAAGGGGAGACCGACACCATTCTGATCTCGGGAATGGGCGGACCCCTGATACTGTCCATTCTGGAAAAGGGTTTGGAAAAAGCAAAGGCTTCCAAAGAATTGATCCTTTCCCCTCAGTCCGATCTTGAGAACTTCGAGGAAGGACTCGTAAACCTGGGATTTGTCGCTCAGGCAGTGAGGATCGAGGAGGACGAAGGTAAATTCTATTTTATATACAGGGCAGTTCCGAAGAATGAGGGATGCACCGCGAAGGACAACAGTGATGATCCCGGGATTTCTCCGGAGGTACTTCCCAAAAACATTTATCTTAAGTATCTTGAAAAAGAAAAGGCTTCCAAAGAGGCTGTTTTAAAGAAGATCAAGGCTGACAGCGGAGAGAAGGCCGCTGAACGCCGGAACGGATTATATAATGATATCAGGAGGATAGAGGATGAAATTAACCGTATGCGGAGTTGAAAAAGAGTATGAATACGGAACCACTTTCGCACAGATCGCGAAAGATTTTAAAGACGAATACAAGTATCCCGTTATTCTTGCAAAGAACAACGGCAATTTGAGGGAATTGTTCAAGACACCCAACAACGGAGACACCGTTGAGTTTCTGGACCTTTCCACAAGTGCGGGAAACAAGACCTACAGCAGAGCACTGGTCTTTGTGCTCCTTAAGGCCATTTTTAATGTTTACGGTCCCAAGAAGGGACGTGACGTCCGCATCATGCACAAGGTGGGATGCGGAGTTTATGGTGAGATCGGAAGCATCGAAAAACTCTCCGACGAGGACATAAAGTCCATCAAGGAAGAGATGCAAAGGATCATCGATGCGGACATCGTGATCAACAAGCGCTCGGTGAATACCAGAGAAGCAAGAAAGCTCTTTTTGGAAAGAGGCATGAACGATAAGGAAAACCTTTTCAAGTACCGCCGTGCTTCCAGAATGAATCTTTTTTCCATAGAGAACTACGAGGACTACTTCTACGGCTACATGCCCGGAAGTACAGGCATCCTTAAGGTCTTTGATCTTTTGGCCTACGACAACGGCTTCATGCTGCTTGTCCCCACAAAGGATGCACCCACCACTGTTCCCACCTACGATGACAGACCTCACCTTTTCGCTACATTAAAGGAGAGCGATGAGTGGGGCAAGATTATGGGCATCCGCACCGTAGGCGCCATGAACGACACCATCCGTGAGGGACGACTGGGCGACACCATTCTTGTTCAGGAAGCCTTCATGGAAAAGAAGATCGGTGACATCGCAGCACAGATCAAGGCACGTCCCGGCGTTAAGTTTGTAATGATCGCAGGTCCTTCCTCCTCGGGAAAGACCACCTTCTCCCACAGGCTTTCCATACAGCTTCGGACCCTCGGCATGACTCCCCACCCCATCGGAGTGGACGACTACTTTAAAAATCGTGAGGACACTCCCAAGGATGCGGACGGCAATTACAATTTCGAATGCCTTGAAGCCATCGACGTTGAGCAGTTCAACGCTGACATGTCCGCCCTTCTTGAAGGCAAGCGAGTAGAACTTCCCAGCTTTAATTTTAAGAGCGGCCTTCGCGAGTACAAAGGAAACTTTAAACAGCTTGGCCCCGAGGACATCCTCGTTATCGAAGGCATACACGGCCTGAACGACGCCCTTTCTTACAAGCTTCCCGTTGAGAGCAAGTTTAAGATCTACATTTCCGCTCTCACACAGCTGAACCTTGATGAACACAACAGGATCCCCACAACGGATGCGAGACTGCTCCGCAGGATCGTGCGTGATGCAAGGACCCGTGGAGCTTCCGCACAGAAGAGCATCTCCATGTGGCCTTCCGTTCGTCTCGGAGAGGAGGAGAACATCTTCCCCTTCCAGGAAGGCGCCGATGTCTTCTTTAACTCGGCTCTGATCTATGAGCTTTCCGAACTCAAGACCTACGCTGAGCCTTTGCTCTTTAATGTCCCTGAGGACAGCGAAGAGTACCCCGAAGCAAAGCGCCTCCTTAAGTTCCTGGATTTCTTCCTTGCTGCTCCCGCAGAGGATGTTCCGAAGAACTCGATCTTAAGAGAATTCATCGGAGGAAGCTACTTCCCGGTATAAACATTAAGGTAACTTGAGTGGCACAGGCGGTCGCTGTCCCTATAGACAGAGGAAAGTCCGGGCTTCACAGGGCAGGATGCCGGCTAACGGCCGGTCAGGGTGACCTGAAGGAAAGTGCAACAGAAAAGAAACAGCCGCGCAAGCGGTGATGCTGAAACGGCGGTGTAAGAGACCACCGCCTTCGTGGTAACACGAAGGGTCAATGCAAACCCCATCCGAAGCAAAACCATGCAGAAAGCGATACGGTTGCCCGCCGTGCTTTCGGGTCGGTTGCGTCATGCGGGGGTAACCCCGTATGGGAGCTGTGCGGTAACGTACAGTCAAGAAAGATGATCGCTTGATACATAACCCGGCTTACAGTGCCACTCATAATTTATTGTAAATCCCCACAGGGCGGATCAGAATCCGCATTCACACAGGTGGATCCATGAAAGCAGGAGTTTACGTTATTCCGAAAAAAGACGGCTCGGTCCTCTACCGGGCCTCAATAACGGTAAAAGAAAAGCACATAAGCCTCGGTAGCTTCAGCTCCGAGGCTTTGGCTCATTCTGCCTACGTGAAGGCCCATGACATCCTGAAGTCAAAAAAAGACCTTTTTTCTTTTGTGGATGATTATAAAGAAGGAAAGAAAAATCCTCTTCCCTTTGAGAAGACCGTGACCCTTATAAACTTAAGAGACAACGGGGTGTACATCAAAACACCCATCTATCTTGAAAAACGTTCTTTTCTTTATCTCTATTCTCCCGAATTCATTTACACCTTTGATATAGACGACCTTTTCTACTACTCCAATCACAAGATCATGAAACGTGGCTCCCATCTCTTTGTGGCGGATTACGGCAGCCAGATCAATGTGTTTTCCCGCTACGGCATCAAACCCCATTCTGTTCCGGGACGTGATTTCCTCTTCGTAAACGGAGACGAAACCGATCTCCGCTACACCAACATCGAGGTGGTGAACCGCTACAAGGGTGTTACAAAGCAGATAAAAAACGGAAGGGAAGTCTTCATTGTAAAGATACATGTTAACGGAGACATCATCGTCGGAAGGTACAATGACGAAGTAACGGCTGCCGCAGCCTACAACAAAGCCGCCATTCTTTTAAAAAGAAAAGGCGTTGGGATCAATTTCGGTCAAAATTATCTTGACGGAATCTCAGAAATAGAGTATGTTGCACTATTAAATAAGGTTCGTGTTTCGGAGAGCATCCGAAATTTCGTTCCGGATGAAAGGACAAACTTATGAAATATCTCTCCACAAGAAACTCCAAGATCAAAGTTGAGGCTTCGGAAGCCATTCTTAAAGGCTTGTCGGAGGACGGCGGTCTCTTCGTTCCCGAAACGATGCCTGTACTTAAGAAAAGCCTTAAGGAACTTTCTGCCATGACTTACAGAGAAGTTGCCTACGAGGTAATGTCTCTCTTCCTTACGGATTACACAAAGGAAGAACTCACAGCATGCATAGATGCGGCTTACGACGAAAAGTTCGAAGTGCCCGACATCGCGGACCTTCACAAAGCAAACGGTGCATGGTTCCTTGAACTGTGGCATGGTAAGACCATTGCCTTTAAGGACATGGCGCTTTCCATCCTGCCTCATCTTCTTACGACGGCAGCAAGAAAGAACAATATAAAGGATGAGATCGTGATCCTCACCGCTACTTCCGGAGACACGGGTAAAGCAGCTCTTGCAGGATTTGCGGATGTTCCCGGAACAAGGATCATCGTTTTCTATCCCAAGGACGGTGTCAGCCGTGTTCAGGAACTTCAGATGGTGACACAGAAGGGTAAGAACACAAAAGTCATCGCTATCAGAGGCAACTTTGACGATGCTCAAAACGGCGTCAAGGAAATGTTTAATGATAAAGAACTGGCAAAGAAGCTTTCCGATAAGGGACTTCGCTTCTCATCCGCCAATTCCATAAACATCGGACGTCTCGTTCCCCAGGTGGTCTACTATGTATGGGCCTACGCCAAGCTTCTCGAAAAAGGCGAAGTGAAAGACGGAGAGGAGATCAACATCACCGTTCCCACGGGTAATTTCGGAAACATCCTTGCGGCTTACTACGCAAAGCAGATCGGACTTCCTGTAAACAAACTGATCTGTGCTTCCAATGACAACAAGGTCCTCTACGATTTCTTTAAGACCGGGACTTATGACAGAAACCGCGATTTCATCCTCACCACTTCTCCCTCAATGGACATTCTGATCTCTTCAAATCTGGAGAGACTGATCTACCATTCTTCGGGAAATGACGCGGAAAAGTGCGCAGAGCTCATGAATGAGCTCAAGACCACGGGGAAGTACACCGTTACTTCCGATATGAAAGAAAGGATGAAGGACTTCACAGGCGGGTTCGCCGTTCAAAGCGAAGTATCGGAGATCATTTCAAAGATATATAAGAATGACGGTTACACCATCGACACCCACACAGCAGTGGGAGCCTTCGTTGCCGACAGATACAGAAAAGAAACCGGAGACGATCATCTAACCGTTATCGCATCCACCGCCAGCCCTTACAAATTTTCACGTGCGGTCGTGGGGGCCATCAGGGAAAAAGAATTTAAGACCGAGGACGATTTTGCTCTGATCGGCATGCTGAAAGAGCTTTCCGGACTGCCTCTTCCCGGTGCTGTTAAGGAGATCATGGACGCTGAGATCCTTCATGATACTGTCTGTGAAAAAGACAAAATGAAATCTGAGGTCGAAAAAGCCTTGAGTTTATAAAAATTTAATAGTAAAAGTTAGCATTTGCAATATTTTGCCCGTTATGTGACACAAATTTGACACATTTAATCTGTAAAATCGGGACAGGTCTGTTACAGACAGGAAAACGCGCGGTTACGACACGTGTCACATCCTTACACGACTTCGCGATCGACTTCTGTAATCGGCACAAAACATTCCGGCCAAAAAGGTTGAGATAAAACTCCGGCCGACGAATCATACAGCACAAGAATAAAACTTGCGTTCCCTTTGAGAAATCGGTATTTATCACGATCGGTTTGAACGGAGGGCGAGATGAACCAGAGTCGTAAGGACAGGCCTGAAGATTCATTCGGGTCGAGATCCGGGGGGGCTTCATGCGTCAGTTCGTATGACGGATTTCACCTCGTCGTAACCATTTATTCTTTAAGGAGGAAGAAATAATGAAGAGTTTCTTTAAGAAGCTTTCCTTAGTTCTCGCAGCAGCTATGGTTATCACCATGCTTCCTTTGCAGAGTGCTAAGGCAGTCACCAAGGTCAACCTCGGTATTGATGCTACAAAAGCAGCAGCAGGCGAGACAATTGAACTTGAAGTTGGCGCAACTCAGAAGATCGGCTTCTACGGTGTTACTAACTATAACACAGCAGGTGCCAAGACAAAGGTTTGGAAGAGTAGTGATCCTTCCGTAGCTACAGTTACAAATGCTTTCATCACAGCCGTAGCTCCCGGAACAACAACAATCAACTTCACCTGCACAAACAACGGTATCGACTATGCCGGATCAGTTAAGGTTGTAGTTAAGGCTGCATCCACAACTGCTCAGAAGCAGGGCAACGTTTCCGTTAAGCAGACAGCTTACAACGCTATCGAGATCACATTTGCTGACGAAGCAGCAGCAAAGGCAGCTGTTGAGAAGACAACTGTTGAGAGAATCAAGACAAGCGCAAAGGGTACATTCTACCTTAACGTTAACGCTACAAAGAAGCAGGACAAGAACGTTATCACTGTATCAGGACTTTCTGATGAAGTTACATACAGAGTTACTGTTCCCGGCGTTGCAAAGCCTTTCGAGCTCACAATGAGCATCGGACCCGCTGCAGCTCTTATTCTTGAGTATCCTACAGTTTACATCGGCAAGGGTCAGGATATCACCGGTAACAACGTTAAGAATCCTACAGTTACTCCTCAGGTTAAGATCGTTGACGCTGACGGCAAGGTAACAGCTGACGCTGTAAAGAACGTTAAGTACTCTACAGACAAGACAAAGAACCAGTATGCTACATTCACAGCAGGTTCCGGAAAGATCAAGTTCTCCAACGTACTTGGTACTTGCTATGTAAAGGCTACTTATACATTTAAGGATGCTTCCCAGCAGTCAGTTACTCTTACAGATGAGATCACAGTATCTCCTGTTGAGTACGCAGCTCCCAACCTTCAGGGCTTTGTTGAGCAGATCTGCTTGACAGACAAGAAGGGTGACAAGGTTGTTTATCCCGGAAACTATGACTTCAAGGCTACTCTTGCAGTTGGTGAAGCAAAGCAGATCGCTTACTACTTCGAATCTACAGATGGCAAGAAGTACACAGGTGCTAACGTAAAGACAACTGTTGAAGTTGCTGACAAGATTTTCGTTACAAACTCCACAGATTACAAGTACTACTTCGAGAAGGACAACAAGGATGCAAACGTTATCTCCCTTAACGAGTTCGGTTCTTACGTAACAGTAAGAGGTTGGAACGAGGGTACTGAAAGAGTTTGCCTCTACAAGCAGGTTGGTACTTCCAAGGACAACAAGGTTGATACACTTGTAGGTGTTATCGACATCACTGTTTCTCCTGAACCTTATGTATTCGACATGCAGCTCAGTGAGAGCTCACTTGAAGGCTTCACAAACGGCCTTAAGACAACAGGTGAGATCACATACGAACTCATCGATCAGTACAATCAGGCTATTGCTGGTACAGTAATTGCTAAGGCTTCTGACGGAGCAAACGTTCCTTCGATCACAATCGAAAAGACAAAGGATACCACAAACAAGGGTAAGATCATATGCAACTTCACAACTCTTGGTCCTACTACAGAAGCTAAGGATATCGTCCTTTCCGTTCAGGGAACAGACTACAGCGAGACCATCAGCATCGGTGCTGAAGCTATCAACACAAGCAGCACAGATATCGGTTATGAAATCGTTGCAAAGAGCCTTGAAGTTAAGAACAAGGACTTTGCTGATGCTACAACAGTTGATGCTCTTGGTGTAAACTTCAAGGTTGCTAAGACATATGACGGAAATCAGTACGAGTATGTTAGATTCTATGTAACATCTGACGATGTTGATGAAACAACACCTACAGCATCTGATCTCCTCTATCTTGTTCTTTCAGATGTAGATGACAAGATCGTTACAGCTGATGCAACCAACAGCATTCCTACAAGAAGCACAGCTCAGCCTAAAGTTGCTACTGTAGGTTATAACTTCGATGTATTTGCAAATACAGCAAATGCTTCCTCTATCAGCGAGAACCTCAAGGTTGGTAACTTCACAGCTAACCTCTACAAGACAACAGGTACAAACAAGGGTAACTATGACCTTCAGTTCTCTACAGAGATCGAAATCTCCAACAAGATGGAACTCATCCAGAACATTAACAACACTTACGAACTTGAGATCAAGGATGAAGGCAAGACTGTAAAGGCTACAGAGGCAAAGACCTGGACATCAACTGATGAAGCTGCTTACACTGTAACATCTACAGCTCAGTACGAGGCTCTTGTTGAGACTATCGTTGGAAAGCTTTGGGGCTGGTACGATGCAAACAGTGACGGAAAGGCACAGTCTACAGAAGTAGGCGCTATCCGTACACTCTTCAGCAACTTCGATGTTACTGAGTGCAAGTACGTTCCCGGTGCTGAGAACAACGAAATCTTCATCAAGACTGTTACAATTACATATCCTACCGCAAGAGGACCTCTTGCTGAGCAGGTTATCAATGTAAACAGAAAGTTCGTGCACTAATTAAACAAAAATAGCTTTGAAAAAAGCTGATTTGCAGGAGAGGCTTTTGCCTCTCCTGTTTTTAAAAAAGGTTATGGAGGCTCTTACGTTATGAGGAAGCTTGGAAGAATAACTTCATATTTTATCGCGGCGGTGATGGTTTTGTGTTTGCTTCCTTCAAAAACTGCGTGGGCTGCGAGAGGTAGAGTGGAACTGGGAGAAAGTAAGTATTCGACCGCGGACACTTACGAAATGAAGATTGGGGAAACGAAGGATCTAAATTTTTACGGAGCAAAGGGTTACGTTTATAAAACCGATTCGGGCTCTGTTTTTTGGAAAACAACTAATTCAGACATTGTTTCGGTTGACAGAAAAGGTCTGATCAAAGCAGTAGCTCCGGGAACAGCAACCATCAGCATGACTGTAACGGTTGCCGCCACAAGGACCAGCTACGAAGGAAGTGTAAAGGTTACAGTTAAAGCAGAGGATGACATTAAGTTTGCTATAAGAGCATTTGACAGAACATCCTTGATCTATCCGAATGAAGAGGCTGCTTACAAAGCATGTCAAAAGGGAATTACGGTTAAAAGAGTCAGAAGGTTTAATTACGGAGCTACTTATTATAGTACTGTAATTCCGACAATCAGTATTGATCTTGAAAACAGGAATATAATTAACATAGATATGTCATACAACAATGGAGATTCTTACATCTTTTATGCGGAAGGACTTCCGGGGGATGGGCTTGAGAAAGTGGTTTCATGGGACACAAGCCCGGTTTCTACCAACCTTTCTTATGAGAATGCTTTTCTTTCCGAAAAAGGCGGTAGAGACATTACCGGTACGAAGAGCCTTGCCTATTGTGATGCAACCCCTCTATTTGAACTGTACGACAAAAATAACATAGTGATCGGAAGAGCATCAAATGGAAATTCCTTTGTTGGAGCATCAGGAGTTTCCGGAAGCGTAAAATACGTTAAAAAGTATGGTACGGGAAGTGCAACATTAAGAAGCATCTCCTCAGGAGTTGTGAGACTATCAAGTTTGTCGCAGAATATTACGGTTTATGCTGTATGGACATCCGGGGACAAAAAGATAGAGCTTATGACAAATGATTGTCTTGTGGAGCCAAAAGAGTATGTTAAACCCGATCTCGGAGCTTTTGTAGAAGGAATTCTGGTTACAAATGACAAGGGCGATGCCATCAACTGGTCGGGCAGTGAAAGCTGGCAGGGAACAATGCCCGCTTCCACCACAAAGAATGTTTTATTCTATTTTATGGCCAGTGACGGAAAGAAGTACTCCGGTAATTCTGATGCTTATGCTGCTTCCGACATTTATTCTTTAAGTAACGAATACAGATTTATTTATCAGCTTGATGAGTCTTCAAAAAACATAGCAAGCATCACGAAAAGCGGCAGACTCACAACCTATCGTGAAGGTGATGTGATTGTAGAGATCTGGCTTTGTGAGCCCGGAAAGAATGTCCTTACACCTCAGGCAGATCTTGTGGGCCAGTTGAATTTAAGAATTACAGATGAACCCGAACTTTTTGATATTGAGTTCGAGGATCAGATAACTGATGTTGAGAGAAACGCTAACAGAAGCGACATTACAGTTAAATTTTCATTACTTGATCAATACGGTGAACCCATAGCAAAGAGAGTGAGCCTGGCTGTAAGGGCTAATTCAAGCTCCGGGTCTCAATCTTTTGCTAATGGCTCGGTTGTCTGGAACAGTGACAACAAGGGAGGAACGATTCACTTGAATCTTTCAGGTAAGGAGGCAGGATCCTATTCGTATCTGGTTACCTATTCAGATGTTATCGAAAGCGAGATAGTTGTGATCCTTCAATAAAAACCAATAAATCCGACTGTTTAGTACAGTCGGATTTTTCTGTTGAATAAAAAGATTGTAATGTGTATAATATAAAGACTGTAATTAAAAGCAAACGAGAGGGAAAACAATGAAACGTAACAATAAGAGATTTAATTTAGCCCTACTGCCTGTTTTATTTATAATAGCGATACTTCCGTTAATTACATTTATATACTTTTTCCCTGAAGGGATTTATGGAGACTATTCTTGGTTTGCAAGGAATCAGGTGGCTTCAGATCAGTTTACGCATGCAAAAGCAATAGTATTCTCGATTATTGCTGTAGTTTTGTTTTTTGAATCTGCAGGTGCTTTTTTGAAACTTGACAGTATCGGTAAAAAGAATTGTCTTAAGAAGATCTGGCCCTTTATTCTATATGCTGTTATGATCGTTCTGTCAACGATCTTTTCTCTTGACAGGCAGTACTCGATACATGGCGCATTTGATCAAATGGAACCTTTTTTGGTGCTTATTGGGTATTCAATGCTTGTTCCGTACATAATAATGAAAATCGATAATTTTGATGATATGAAATACATCAATTATGCGATAGTATTTGGAACTACTACAATATCCTTCATTGGCTTGCTTCAAATGCTTGGAATAGATATATTTACTTTACCGTTTATGAGATACTTGATCATGACGTCCAAAATGAGAGAAACAGTTCCTGAATTATCATCAAACGGAGCTGTTTACATAACCTTTGGAAATCAGAACTATGTCGGCTCATATGTTTGTCTGATGCTTCCCATGGTGGTTTCCGTTATTTTATACAAAGGTCCCAAGTGGCTTAGAATCCTTGCTGTGATCGATGCTGTAGGTCTCGTTACAATACTGGTTGGTTCACATTCTAAAACAGGTATGGCAATATTGGCCTTTGTTGTAGCAGTTGGATTGATTTTTATTGGTAAACGGGTTATTAAAAAATGGTATATCTACGCTCCTATAGTAATAATAGGTATCGCTGTTTTTATCATTTTGAACATAAAGAGAAATGTGTATTTTTTTGACGCTTTAAAGAATTTTGTGGTGTCTGAAAAGAAAGAATACGAGCTGACCGGAATAGATACAAAAGGGGATTGTATAAAACTGAACTACAAGGGCGATGAAATCTGCTTCTATATCTCATATGATAATGAGAAGATGAAAGTTGAAGTGAAGGATAATGGTAAAAAGTGCCCTTTCACAAAGAATCTTGAGGATTATTCCAATGTGGTTACTTTGACAAGCGGAGAAGAACTTAATTTTCAAGTGTTGTTTTATGATAAAGATGACATCAGACTTGAATTAAAGCTTGTAGGAACGGTTTTTGCGTTCAGTTATGACTCTATAACCGGTGATTACAAGATACAAAACGCCTTTGGCGTATTAGATGAATCTCTTGTTTTGGAAAATGTGCTTCCGGGAAGAGAAGGAATTGCCTCCGGAAGAGGATACATTTGGGGGATCACAGTACCTAAATTAAAAGAATATCTGTTTATCGGGTCGGGACCGGACACATTTCCTGTTGCAATAGGAAAAGATGGCACAGATTACGCATTAAAACAAAATTATAAGGGATTTGCTACAACCTTTATAAGACCGCATAATTATTTCCTGCAAATGGGAATAAATACGGGAGTTTTATCTTTGGCCGTATGTTTGGTTTATTTTGCAACGTATATCGTTGAATGCTTTAAACTGTACTTTTGGAAAGAATTAAATACAGAGCAAAAGAAAATGGGTTTTTGCTGTATGCTGGCTGTGATAGGATTTTTGGGCTGCGGATTTGCAAATGATTCAATGGTAACGGTTTCTCCGTTATTCTGGACGATGCTTGGTATCGGTACACTATTAAATAAATGGCAAATGGAAGAGAAAAAAAATGTTCGATCGATCAAGGCATAAAATTGAAAAACTAAATAGCAAAGTATGGTTGTCCTCTCCGACAATGCACGGCGAAGAGCTCCTTTATATGGAAAAAGCCTACCAAACAAACTGGATGAGCACTTTAGGTGAAAACATCAATGAAATAGAAAAAAGAATTTCCGATAAAGTTGGGGTGAAACATGCAGTTGCGTTATCAAGCGGAACGGCAGCCCTTCACATGTGCGTGAAACTGGCAGGGGAAAAACTGTACGGAAAGGCCAAAACCGGACATGGAGTCCTTGAGGGACATAAAGTAATGTGCTCCGATCTCACGTTTGCGGCTACCTTAAATCCCGTAGCTTATGAGAATGGAGAATGCGTTTTTGTAGATGCAGAAAGTGATACATGGAACATTGATCCTGTCGCACTGGAGAAAGCATTCGAAAAGTATCCGGAAGTAAGACTGGTAATTATAGCTCATCTTTACGGTACACCCGGTAAGATCAAAGAGATAAAGGCAGTTTGTGAGAAACATAATGCTCTTTTGATCGAAGATGCTGCCGAGTCCCTGGGAGCGACCTATGAAGGACAAGACACCGGAAGCTTTGGGGATTATGTCGCTTTAAGCTTTAACGGGAACAAGATCATAACCGGAAGCTCAGGGGGGATGTTTTTAACAAACTCCGAGGAAGATGCAAAAAAAGTAAGAAAATGGTCCACACAGAGCAGAGAAGCGGCTCCGTGGTATCAGCATGAGGATATGGGCTACAATTACAGAATGTCAAATGTGATCGCTGGTGTGATACGGGGACAGTTAAACCACCTTGATGAACATATAGCTCAAAAAAGAGCTATTTGGGAAAGGTATAAGGAAGGATTTAAAGACCTTCCTGTAAAGATGAATCCGTGGGATGAAAAAAAATCCTGTCCCAATTTTTGGCTCAGTTGTCTGCTGATTGATAAAGAAGCTTTGTGTAAGCAGGAAATGACAGATAAAGAAATCAGTTTCGTTCCGGAAATCGGTAAATCTTGTCCTTCGGAGATCCTTAACACCTTAGGCGAATTTAATGCAGAGGGAAGGCACATGTGGAAACCGATGCATTTACAACCGATGTATAGGATTAATGATTTTATATACAATAAAGAAGATGTGGGAGCTGATCTTTTTAAAAGGGGTATGTGCCTTCCAAGTGACAATAAGATGACTGAATATGAGCAGGACGTGATCATAGATGCAGTCAAAAAGTGCTTCGAATGATTTAAAGAGCATAAAAAACAAAGATCATAAAATATAGGAGATACGGAGTATGTCCCACAAGCCTTACGGGGTATATGAATTATTGATAAAAAGGCCACTGGATCTGATCATGGCGACAGTGGCTCTCGTTTTATTTTCACCGATTTTGGCGATCACTGCGCTGATGGTCAGGATAAAACTCGGAAGTCCGGTTTTGTTCAAGCAGGAAAGACCGGGAAAAAATGGAAGGATCTTTAAGATCTTCAAATTTCGTTCTATGACAGATGAAAGAGATGAAAACGGCGAGTTGTTACCTGATGACAAAAGACTGCCGAGATTTGGAAAGATCTTAAGATCCACATCTCTTGATGAACTCCCCGAATTATTCAATATAATAAAGGGAGATATGGCAATAGTCGGCCCGAGACCGTTACTGGTGCGTTATCTGCCGAGGTACAATGAAAGACAGAGTCACAGGCACGATGTACGTCCGGGGCTTACAGGTCTTGCTCAGGTGAACGGCAGGAACGAAATCTCCTGGGACAATAAACTTGAGATGGACGTGAAATACGTAGAAAAGATCACATTTCTCAGTGACCTTAAGATTATTATCAAAACAATAGCAGTGGTTCTTAAACATGAGGGGATCAGCATTGATTGCCCTGAGTTTATGGGGACAGAGGAGAAAAAATGATCCTTGGAATTTATGGAGCAAGCGGGCTCGGGCGTGAGGTGGAGATCATAGCCCGAAAGATAAATAAGATTGAAAACAGATGGGAAAAGATCGTTTTTATCGATGACAATGAAAGCATAAAGCAGGTGCTTGGAATCCCGGTGTACACCTTCAGGGCAGCAAGAGAAGTGTTTAATGATCTTGAAGTTACTATTGCCATAGGAGAACCGAGAATTAGAGAATTACTCTATAACAGACTTAAGGAAAACGGAGTGAAGCTCGCAACATTGATCCATCCGGGAGTGTACATTGACGAGAGCTCAAAGATCGGAGAAGGTGTGACAATCTGCGAAGGAGTAACGACAACTTCGTGTGTGACATTGGAGGACAATGTTTATGTTCAGCCACATGCTGTGATCGGACATGACATACACATCGGTAAGCACACCGTTATCGGTGCCAACGTGGAGATCGGAGGCGCGAATATAATCGGAGAACGTGTTTTCATAGGTTTTATGGTGGGAACGTTACAAGGTCTGAAAATAGGAGACGATGTGGAGATTTCGGCAGGCTCCATAGTCTTTCGTGATATCGAGCCCGGAATGATCGTAATGGGAAATCCTGCAAGAGTGATAAGAAAGAATGAAGGAAGAGGTGTTTTTTCCAAAAAAGCACCTGACAAGGAGGATTAAGAGTGAGCGAAGAAAGAGAATTAAAGCCGTTTTCATTAAACGCACAGGAATTACAGGAGTATCAGCCCAACAGATATCCTTTTCTGATGATAGACAGGGTTACTGAGGTACTGCCCGGAAAATACGCCAAGGGCTTCAAGAACCTGACAAACAATGAGTGGTATTTTCCCAAGCACTTTCCCGGAAATCCGAACATGCCGGGATGCCTGCAGGTTGAAGCAATGTCACAGATGCTGACGGTGGCGATCACAACATGCGAAGGAATGGAAGGCAAAGTAGCACACGGCTATAAAGTGGATGTTACTTTCCATGAGGAAGTGCATCCCGGAGACAGACTGGACATCGATGCACAGGTTTATTCTTTTAAAAGAGGTCTTTGCAAGGGGCACGTTACAGCATCTGTAGACGGTAAGCTTGTAGCGGAGATGGATAACACGATCCTGATACCGGAAATCTTTTATCAGTACAGACCGAAGCCTGTGGAAAAGAAAGAACCTAAAGACGGAGAATAGTGATGAAAAATGTTCCCGATGTGAAATTGGGCATTGTCGTAGGGAGTACGGATTGGTTACCTGCGGAAATAGCCGCTGAAAACAGAAAAAAGCTTGTTGAAGCTTTCAGAGAAAAATACAGTGAAGACGATGTCTGCGAGTGTTCAGTGATCATTACGGATAATGAAGTAAACATCAAGCGGGCAATGAGGGAGCTTGAAAAATCCGAATGTAACGCGGTTTGCCTTTATTATGCCAATTACGGTCCGGAATCGGCAGGGACACTCTTTGCAAAAGAGTTTGACGGACCTGTTATGCTTTTTGCTGCGGCAGAAGAGGGCGAAGGCCCTTTCATTGAAGAAAGAAAAGATTCATTGAGCGGTTTCATAAATGCCTGCTATGCCTTAAAACTCAGAAAAACAAATGTTTATGTTCCCGCGCATCCCTGCGGAACTGTAAAACAGTGTGTTGAACTGATACATGATTTTATCCCGATCGCGAGGGCGTTGATGGGGATCAGAGATCTTAAACTGATCTCGATCGGGCCGAGACCGTCATCTTATCTTGCAGCAAGTGCACCCAATCATCTTTTGTATGATATCGGTGCAGAGATCTCAGAATACTCAGAAATGGAGCTTTTTGATTCCTTTAAGAAACACGAGGATGACAGGAGGATCGAAAAGGTCGTTTCCGAAATGAAGGAAGACTTCGGTGAGATCAAGACACCTGAGGTGCTGGCTCAGTTGGCACAATACGAGCTGACACTTGAAGACTGGATCAGAAATCACAAAGGAAACCGGAAATTTGTTACGCTGACATCTACTTGCTGGCCGGCGTTTCCGCTAAGCTTTGGCTTTGTACCCTGCTACGTCAACAGCAGGATGGCAGCAAAAGGCTATCCTGTTGCATGTGAAGTCGATACCTACGGCGCAGTAAGTGAATACATCGGACAATGCATATGCAATGATACGGTGATGATCCTTAACATTAACAATAACGTTTCCCGGGAAGATTACGAGAAGAACATAAATGGAAAAGAGTTTAACGGTAAAAAGTACGAAATAACGGATCTTTTTCTCGGATATCATTGCGGAAATGTTTCGTCATGTAAGCTGAATAAAGCTACTTTGGACTATCATTTTGTAAACAGGCAGCTTATAGGTGAAGAAAAATCAAAAGGAACAATACAGGGAACGATCGTTCCGGGAGATGCGACCATCTTCAGGCTACAGGGCATGAGAGACGGCAAGATCCGAGCTTATGTAGCGGAAGGAGAGATCCTTCCCGTAGAAACGGAAACTTACGGATCAAAAGGGATCATTGCGATCCCTGAGATGGAAAGATTTGTGAGGAACGTGATCCTCGAGAAACAATTTCCGAATCATTGTGCGGTTCTTTTCGGACATTACGGTAAAGAACTGGTTGCGGTGTTAAAGCAGCTCGGGATTGACGAGATAGATTACAACAGACCGAAGTCTGTCCCGTATCCTGCGGAAAATGTTTTTGATATTTAAGAGATCTGATCAAAGAATATAAGGAGAAAAATTAAGATGAACAACAGAGAAAAGTACAATAAAGCATTTACTGAGAGCCTTGACGTAGAGGAAAGCGAACTTAAGGGACTTTCTTATCAGGATGTTCCTGCGTGGGACTCTGTCGGACACATGGGGCTGATCAGCGAACTTGAAGATACATTCGATATCCAGTTTGAAACAGATGACATCGTGGATTTCAACAGCTATGAAAAAGGGATCGAACTCTTAAAGAAGTACGATATTGTAATTGAGTAAAGCTTACGGGAACTGACTATGACAGATAAAAAAGAACTGATCCGGGAGCTTCAGGATAAAGCAAAGCACATGCGGATCACGGGTTTAAAGATGGCGAACCGTTGCGGTGGAAATGCCCACATCGGAGGAGCCATGTCTTTAATGGAAATAATGGCGGTTTTGTACGGAGCGGTAATGAACACAAGCGATAAATCGCTGTCATACGCAGAACGTGACAAGTTTATCTTAAGCAAAGGTCACGGAGTTCTTGCACTTTACACTGCTCTTGCGGAATTTGGGCTGATGGATGAGGAAACACTTGATACTTTCATGGCTGACGGATCGGATCTCATTGCCCATCCTGTCATGAAACCGGAGCTTGGAATCGAAGCGTCTTCCGGAAGCCTGGGGCAGGGAATCTCTATGGCTGTCGGAATGGCGCTTGCCGCAAAGCTTAAAGGTTACGCTTACAAGACATTTGTAGTCTGCGGAAACGGAGAAAGCAATGAGGGCTCTGTTTGGGAAGCCTGCATGTCTGCGGTGAATTTCAAGCTTGATAATTTTACGCTCGTGATCGACAACAATCACATGCAGAGTGACGGACAAAGCGAAAGCATTATGAACATTTCCGACAGATATACTGAAATGCTTAAGGCACTTGGCTTTCAGACCTTTGAAATTGACGGAAACGATGTGGAGCAGGTCCTTGACGCATTAAAGGCACCTCATAATGAGGGGATGCCAAAAGCAATCATTGGAAACACGATAAAAGGAAAAGGCATCAGCTTCATGGAAAATAACAACGAGTGGCATCACAACAGACTGACAGCGGATCAGTTGGAGGCAGCACTTCGGGAACTTGAGGCGGATGTATGATTGAGATAAAGAAAAGTAAAGCAAAATTGTGGTCGCGTCTCGGAGCACGTGCGACGTTCGGGCAGGCTATGCTTGAGGCAGCCAAGGAACATGATGATTTCTATGTGTTATCTGCAGATCTTGCACAGTCTTCGGGACTGGTGAGGTTTCGTGAAGAGTTCCCCGATCGTTTTATCAATGTGGGGATTGCAGAACAGAATCTGATCGGAGTGGCAGCAGGATTGGCAAAGGACGGAACAAATGTTTTTGCGACATCGTTCTCGCCCTTTATTACTATGCGTGCTTGTGAACAGGTGCGCATGAACATGGGATACATGCAGTTAAACATAAAAACTGTGGGCTTGGCATCCGGCCTGATACTTTCGCAGTTGGGTAATTCCCATTACGGGATCGAAGACGGAGCGGTAATGAGAGCCATTCCGGGCATGACCGTGATCAATCCCGCAGACGGCGTGGAGATCGTAAAAACAGTTGAAGCTCTTTGCGATTATGACAAGCCTGCGTATTTAAGACTTACGGGTGGCCCCGGGCTTCCGGTGGTCTACGAAGAAGATATCGATTTTAAGATCGGTAAGGCGATCAGGATAAGAGAAGGCAGGGACATCGCGATCATTGCCTGCGGAACAATGGTCTATTACAGCAAAATGGCGGCAGAGATCCTGGCGGCAAAAGGAATTGATGCAACCGTAATTGATATGCACACCATTAAGCCCTTGGATGAAGAAACAGTCCGTGAGGAATTAGGGAAAAAACTGATCGTAACGGTTGAAGAAGGAAGCGTTATCGGGGGACTGGGAAGTGCAGTTTCGGAATTTCTTGCACCTTTAAGAAAGAAGCCTTCGCAGATCATTATCGGTATAAAAGACTTCTTTCCGCATGCAGGAAGCTATCAATATCTTTTGGAAGAATGCGGATTGACTGCGGAACAGATCGCTGAAAGAATTGAAAGGGCACTTTCGGAAGAGCAGTGAGGAACTGACAATGTCAAAGATGTGGGATTTAGAGAAATTTGAGAATAACATTGCGCTGGAGGATGAGTTTGGAAACAAACTTACCTACGGACAATTAAAGGCTGAAACAGATAAGCTTGTTGAAAAGATCGGAAGAAGATGTCTTGTTTTTACTTTATGCAGAAATGTGATCGGTTCGGTGATAGGATACGTCGGATTTGTAAATAACGGGATAGTATCGGTTCAATTAAGCAGTAACCTTGATGAAGTATTATTGAACGAATTGATCGGGAATTATCTTCCCGCCTATCTTTGGGTACCTGCTGACTTAGCAGACAGATTCCGGGAAACAAAAAAGGTTTATGAAGCCCGGGATTACGCACTTTTGAAAACCGATTTCGGTAAGGAATATCCGCTTTATGAAGAACTTGCGCTTTTGATCACCACGTCCGGATCTACAGGCTCTCCTAAATTTGTAAGGCAGACTTACACGAATCTTCTTGATAATGCAACTTCAATAGCAGAATATTTGAAGCTGGATGCTACAGAAAGGCCGATCACAACACTTCCCATGAATTACGTTTACGGCCTTTCGATAATCAATTCCCATTATCTTGTGGGAGGGACATTGCTTCTCACAGATAAAACTTTAATGCAGAAAGAATTCTGGAGTTTCTTTAAGGAAGCTAAAGCGACTTCTTTCGGGGGAGTTCCTTACACTTATGAGATGCTTGATAAACTGCGTTTTTATCGCATGGAGCTTCCGTCACTCAGGACAATGACACAGGCAGGCGGAAAGATAACTCCCGAGCTCCACGAGAAGTTTGCTAAATATGCAGAAGAAACAGGAAAGAATTTTGTAGTAATGTATGGAGCTGCGGAAGCAACCTCCAGAATGGGGTATCTGCCTCCGGAAAGAGCCGTTGAAAAGAAAGGCTCAATGGGAATTCCGATCCCCGGTGGGAAATTTACACTTATAGATACGGAAGGAAAAGAGATAAACGAGCCATTTACGACAGGTGAATTGGTATACGAGGGGCAGAATGTTACCCTTGGATATGCAATATGCGGAGAAGATCTCAGCCTGGGCGATGAAAGACATGGACGTCTTGAAACCGGAGACATGGCACAGTTTGATAATGATGGTTTCTATTACATTGTAGGCCGCAAAAAGAGATTCCTTAAGATCTTTGGAAACCGGGTAAACCTTGATGAGATCGATCGAATGATCAAGGGCGAGTTTGAAATTGAGGTTGCAAGCTCCGGAGTCGATGATCACATGTATATTTTCCTTACAGACGAAACATATTCCGAAAAAGTAAGGGATTTTGTGGTTTCCAAGACGAAGCTTAATCATTCCGCATTCAAGGTGATCGTAATAGATGAGATACCGAAGAACGATGCCGGAAAAACTCTTTATAAGGAATTGACGAAGTATTATGAAGCATGACCGGTTGTTTTGTTTTACATATGCAGGCGGGACGGCGGATTTTTTCAATGTATTGAAAGATCCTCTCGAAGAGATCGACGTTGTTGGATTTGAGTACGCCGGTCACGGTCAGCGTCATAAAGAACCGTTTTACAATGATTTTGCCGAGCTCGCCGATGATATGTTCAAACTGTTTAAGGAAGCGTATGACGGAAATGATTATTCTCTTTTTGGATACAGCATGGGGGCGATCACGTTGGTGGAGGTCCTTAAGAGGATAACGGATAACGGTATGCCTTTGCCGAAAAACGTGTTTTTGGCAGCACACGAACCGCACTCAAAATCAGAACTGCAGGGTTACTCGGCGGATGCATCGGATGAATGGGTAAAGGAAAGAACGATCCGTTTCGGGGCAGTTCCGGAACGTCTGATCGGAAACAGGGTGTTCTGGAGAACTTATCTTCCGATCTACAAGGCCGACTATTCCATAATAGGAAAATACAGATTTGAAGATCTTAAGATCGGAGCAAAAGTACCTGCTACGATCTTTTACTCGGAAACGGACACGCCCTTAACGGAGATGAAACAGTGGGACAGTTATTTCTCCTGCGAGTACTTTGAGTTCAGCGGAAATCATTTCTTCTTGCTTGATCATTGTGAGGAGATCGGAAAGATAATTAAGGATAAGATGGGCATATGCTAAAGAACTTTGATGATTTGATTACAATTTCCCCCTTTTCATTGGATAAGGATGAAAAGGAAAAGATGTTGACAGAAAGACTTGTGGGGTTAACAAAGCTTCACTGCGAAAAATGCGGTGAATACGCGCGTATGCTGAAAGCTGCTCAAGTCGATCCCGATGAGATCTCATCTTATAAAGAGATCCCTTTTTTGCCTGTGCGGCTTTTTAAGGAGATGGAACTCAGATCCGTTGAAAAAGAGGATGTTGTAAAGACGATGACTTCTTCGGGAACAACAGGTCAGGCCGTCAGCAGGATCTTTCTTGACCGCACGACTGCGGCAAATCAGCAGAAAACAATGGTAAAGATCGTGTCGGATCTTATAGGCTCCGATCGTATGCCCATGATTATAATCGATTGCCCGAGTGTGGTTAAAGACAGGGCGATGTTCACCGCAAGAGGAGCAGGAGTTCTCGGCTTCTCTATTTTTGGTTCAAAGAAGATCTATGCGCTCGATGACGATATGAAATTGAATGTCGATGCAGTTCAGGAATTTTTGGAGAGATTTAAGGGGCAAAAGATCCTTTTGTTTGGCTTTACTTTTATGGTGTGGCAGCATTTTTACAAGGAGCTGCTCAGACTTCGTAAAGAGGGCGTGACCTTTGACCTCTCAAACGGGATCCTCATACATGGCGGTGGATGGAAAAAACTGATCTCAGAAGCAGTGAGTCATGATGAATTTCACAAAAGACTGGAAGAGGCTTGCGGGTTGCATCGCATTCATGACTATTACGGCATGGCGGAACAGACAGGCTGCATTTACATGGAATGCGAATGCGGACATTTGCATGCTTCGATCTTTTCTGATGTGATCACAAGAAGAGCGTACGATTTCAGTGAATGCAATATCGGTGAGAAGGGGATCATTCAGGTGGTTTCTACGATACCCGAATCTTATCCCGGACACAGCCTGCTGACAGAAGATGAAGGTGTTATTGAAGGCATAGACGACTGCCCTTGCGGAAGAAAAGGAAAGTATTTTAAGATAGAGGGACGTCTTGCAAATGCCGAGATAAGGGGGTGCAGTGACACATATGCAGCCAAATTCTGATGTTTTAAACAATATCGAATATCTTACGGGATCTGCGGACATATTGTCGGAAGTCCGGACTGTTGTTGCGCTGAAGCCTTTTTCGGATGAAGTGACGGATTTTTTAAACGATGTTTCTTCAGAGATCATGAAGGACAAGAGGTGCAAAGCGTTTCCCGATGTCATTACTTTTGGCTTCTGGATCCGTAAAGCATCGGTTTTAAAACTTAAAGAACGCTTCTCATCCAAAGAGTACCGAATTGGCAAGGGGGTTGTGTTTCACATTGCTCCGTCCAACGTTCCCGTTAATTTTGCCTACAGTCTTGCAAGCGGCCTTATGTGCGGAAATGCAAACATTGTCCGCGTTCCGAGCAAGGACTTTGAACAGGTTCGTCTTATTACGGAAGCATTTAACAAGGCTTTGGACAAACAGGAAAAAATGAAACCTTACGTGACCTGTGTAAGGTATGGAAGAGAAAAAAGCATTAATGACATTTTCAGCTCCATGGCTGACGTCAGAGTGGTTTGGGGCGGAGATAATACGATAGAGGAATTGAGAAAGTCTCCTTTACCGCCAAGATCCGGTGAAGTGACATTTGCAGACCGCTATTCGATCGCTGTTATTGACTCGGATAAGTATATGGCATCTGAAAACATGGAAAAGATCGCAGAAGATTTTTACAACGATACATTTTTGACGGATCAGAATGCATGTACCAGCCCTCGGCTCGTTGTCTGGACAGGAAGCCGTAAAGATGAGGCAAAAGAAAGCTTTTGGACATCGGAGCATGATCTTGCGGAAAAAAAATACCATTTTCAACCGATACAGGCAGTTAACAAGCTGACCAAAACATTTGTTCTGGCAGCGGCAAAAGAAGTCAAGGTCTGCAATGGTAAGGACAATCTGATAGTTCGTGTGAAGGTTGACAGGATCGATGAAGATCTTATGGAATACAAAGATAACAGCGGTTTCTTTTTGGAATACGACTGTGATGATATCACGGAGATCTTTCCCTTATGCAATGATAAACATTGCCAGACCATTGCATATATCGGTGACAAAGAAATGCTTTTGCCGCTGCTTGAAAAAGGAGCAAAGGGCATCGACCGTATCGTACCCGTCGGGAAAACCATGGATTTTGATCTTCTATGGGATGGATATGATCTGACCGGACATCTTACAAGAACAATTGTAATAAAATGATCTGAGACAAACGTTGAGTTTTAACAGCTATAAGAGGATGCATAGTATGAACATCTTATACTTCACACTGGATGATTTTGACAGTCTGGTGAATTACCACAGCATAAATACGGATCTTTTGGAGGAATTCAAAAGACGCGGACACAATATTTACGTTGTTTCACCAAGCGAAAGAAGAAAGGGTGTTCAGGCTTGTAAAATAGAAGAGAACGGAGCTTTCATTTTAAAGCCTGTGATCGGAAACATCCAAAAAACAAACATTATCGAAAAAGGGATCAGTACGATCACGATCGGAAGTATTCTGATCAAAGCAATTAAGAAGGAACTAAAAGATGTAAGATTTGATCTCGTTCTTTATTGCACTCCTCCGATCACTTTTCTAAGCGCAATCAGGTTTGTAAAAAAGAGAGACGGTGCAAAAACTTATCTGCTGCTTAAGGACATTTTTCCTCAAAATGCTGTGGACATCGGGATACTTCGGACCTTTGGAATCAGAGGACTGTTGTACAGATACTTCAGAAACAAAGAAAAAAAGCTTTACAGGCTTTCCGACAGGATCGGATGCATGAGCGAAGCCAACGCAGATTATCTGATCAGGCATAACCCGGCCGTAGATCCGTCGATAGTTACCGTCAGCCCCAATTCTGTTGAAGTCATCGATAATAGCATTGATGAAGAAACAAGAACAGAACTGAGAGAAAAATACGATCTTCCCAAAGACAGGACAATATTTGTTTACGGAGGGAATCTCGGGAAACCCCAGGGAATTCCGTTTGTCATAGAATGCCTTAAGAAATGCAAAGATGTCAAAAATGTCTTTTTCCTTATCGTCGGAGACGGCACAGAGTACGGTTTGCTGGAGAGATTCATTAATGAAAGCGGACAGGAAAACGTGAAGCTGATAAGAAAATTGCCCCGTGAAGAGTACGACAGATTGGTGGCAGCTTGCGACGTCGGGCTCATCTTTCTGGATTACAGGTTTACTATACCGAACTTTCCGAGCAGGATATTAAGCTACATGCAGGCAAAGCTGCCTGTGCTGGCAGCAACCGATCTGAGCACCGATATCGGCAAGGTCATAACGGACGGCGGATTCGGAAGATGGTGCGGAAGTAACGGGGTGACGGGATTTGTAAGAAATGTAAATGAGATGAGGGATGAAGATCTGAAAAAGTTGGGTAACAGAAGCTTCAAATACTTGAAAGACCACTACAGCGTTAACAGTCAATGCGACCGGATCTTAAAAGATATTTCGTTTGATAGGAGATAGGATTAAATGGCGTCGGTATTAAAAAATCTGTCAAAGATTCTTAACAGGCCTCAAAAGATCAGAATAATGGTATTATTTGTTATGATGGTCATCGGGGCTTTCTTTGAAGCTATGAGTGTATCATTAATGTTGCCTCTGATGAAAGGAATAATGCAACCGGATATTATTGAAAAAAATGAGATCGTAAAGTGGGTTTGTGAATTGTTGGATCTTCATTCTCACAGAACGTTCGTCGTAGCGTGCATATTTGCACTGATCGTGGTGTTTGTTACGAAAGATCTGTACATGATCCTGGAGTACTACGTCCAGGCACGATTTATCTGCAATAACAGATTTGCTACGCAACAAAAGATCCTAAAGTCGTTTTTAAAAAGACCGTATGAATTCTTTTTAAATGCCGATAACGGAGAGGTAATGAGAATGATCTCCGGAGATGTCAGCAGAACTTATGCGTTGATCTCGACACTTTTGATGATGGGGACGGAAACGATTGTTTCACTGGCGGTAACCGTAACCATTTTCATAATAGATCCTGTAATATCCTGTTTTATGGCAGTCATTATGCTTGTGATGGTATTGGTGATCATTAAAGTTGTCAGACCGATATACAGAAAAAGCGGCCGGGAGTATCAGGTGTATTCTTCCGCAACCGGAAAATGGATGCTGCAGGCAATGAATGGAATAAAAGAGATCAAAGTAACCAATAAGGAAGACTTTTTTGAATACAATTATTCTTTAAACGGCAGAAAACTTATCAGTGTCGAAAAGAAGAGTATCGTGCTGGGAAACATCCCCCGCCTAATGATCGAAATGACAAGTGTCAGTGCTATTCTTGCTCTGATCGGAATAATGATCTACAGGGGCAGAGAACTTGAGACGTTGATCCCTACGCTGGGAGCATTTGCAATGGCAGCTTTAAAACTGATGCCGGGTGCAAACAGGATCGTCGGCGCGGTTAATGAGATCACGTACTCGGGACCTGCCGTTGAGAGTCTGATCAAGAACCTTGATATATTGAATTCCAGTGAAGAAAACATTGAGGAGATAAATTCAGGAGATCCTCTGGAGTTTAATGAAGAGGTTATATTATCAAAAATAGAATACAAGTACCCGAACAGTAATAAGCAGGTTTTAAAAAATGCGGATATGTCTGTTCCTATTGGGAAATCCGTAGGAATTGTCGGAACTTCAGGAGCAGGAAAAACAACTGCCGTGGATGTTATGCTTGGACTTCTTAAACCCGAATCAGGACAGGTACTGTGCGATGGGGTTGATGTTATGACCAATTACAGTTCATGGCTTGAAATGATCGGCTACATCCCTCAAAGCATTTTCATGATAGATGATTCTATCAGAGCAAATGTGGCCTTTGGAATTAAAGAAAAAGATATAGATGATGATCAGGTTTGGTATGCACTTGAAGAAGCTCAGCTTGCTGATTTCGTAAGAGAGTTGCCCCAAGGAATAAATACTGGAATAGGCTCAAACGGTGTCCGACTTTCGGGAGGACAGAGGCAAAGAGTGGGTATTGCAAGAGCGTTGTACAAGAATCCCAAGCTTCTTGTCTTTGATGAAGCAACTTCTGCACTGGATAATGAGACGGAAGCAGCTATTATGGAATCCATCAACAGCCTTCACGGAAAGAAGACAATGATCATCATTGCCCATCGTCTGCAGACGATAGAGGGCTGTGACATTGTTTACAGAGTTGCTGATGGGAAGATCACGAGAGAGCGATGAACAGTTGCGGGGACGCATGAAAAGGAATATAATTATATAGATTGTACAGATAAAAAGGGAGACCGGTAAATGGGTATTTTTACAAATAAAACACTTCTCATCACGGGAGGAACGGGGTCCTTCGGCCATGCTGTTTTGAACCGATTCCTTGATACCGACATCGGGGAGATCAGGATCTTTTCAAGAGATGAAAAAAAGCAGGATGACATGAGACACGAGTATCAGGCAAAGATGCCCGAAGTCGCCGAAAAGATCAAGTTTTACATCGGAGATGTGAGAGACATTCAGTCGGTAAGAAATGCTATGCACGGAGTTGATTACATTTTCCATGCCGCTGCGTTAAAGCAGGTTCCCTCGTGTGAATTCTTTCCGATAGAAGCTGTTAAGACAAACGTTTTGGGAACGGAAAATGTTCTGACTGCAGCCATTGAAGCAGGGGTTAAGAGGATTATATGCCTGTCCACGGATAAGGCAGCGTATCCCGTAAATGCCATGGGAACGAGCAAGGCAATGATGGAAAAAGTCATTGTTGCAAAGTCGAGGACAGTTTCACCGGAAAAAACAAAGATCTGCTGCACAAGATACGGAAATGTAATGTGTTCCAGAGGCTCTGTCATCCCTCTTTGGATCGATCAGATCAGAAACGGAAATCCCATCACGCTCACGGACGGGAAGATGACCAGATTCATAATGTCTCTTGAAGAGGCGGTTGATCTGGTGCTTTTTGCGTTTGAAAAAGGCGAGAGCGGAGACATTCTGGTACAGAAGGCTCCCGCGTGTACGATACAGACTCAGGCGGAAGCTGTCTGCGAACTCTTTGACGGAGACAAGAAGAACATTAAAACGATCGGTGTCCGTCACGGAGAGAAGATGTACGAGACACTTCTTACCAACGAGGAATGCGCAAGAGCCGAGGATCTGGGAAACTTCTACCGTGTTCCCTGCGACAGCAGAAACTTAAATTACGACAAGTACTTTACCAAAGGCGATGTGAAGCGTTCAACGCTTACGGAATTTAATTCCAACAATACTGAACTTTTGGACATAGAAGGCGTTAAGAAAAAGCTTCTGGAACTCACTTACATTCAGGATGCTTTAAAGGGTAAATTTGAGATTTAGGATGATCTTATGAAGATTCTTGTGACCGGAGCGAAGGGCTTTGTCGGAACAAATCTTGTTGAGGCTTTAAAAAACTTACGAGACAACAAGGACAGGACAAGACCGGGGCTTAAAATTGAAGAGATCTTTGAGTTTGATAAGGACGGCACTTCGGCTGAGCTTGATAAATACTGCGCTGAGGCTGACTTTGTTTTCAATCTGGCAGGGGTCAATCGACCGAAAGAAGTGACCGAGTTCATGGAAGGAAACTTTGAGTTCGGAGAAAAACTTCTGAGCACGTTAAAGAAGTATGGAAACAAATGTCATGTGATGCTTTCTTCTTCTGCTCAGGCAAGCCTTGAAGGCAGATTTAAGGATTCCGAGTACGGGAAATCCAAACTTGCGGGGGAACAGCTCTTTAAAGGTTACAGTAAGGAAACGGGAGCGACAGTGTGGATTTTCCGCTTCCCAAACCTTTTCGGAAAATGGTGCCGCCCAAATTACAATTCCGCGGTTGCCACATTTTGCAACAACATAGCGCATGATCTTCCGATCACGGTAAATGACAGAGCGACAGAACTTGAACTTTTGTACATCGATGATCTGGTAAAAGGGATGCTTGACATTCTTGAGGGAAGGATCGGAGAGACTGTCCAAGAAGCTGGTGATCTTTACAGGATCGAGCCGATTCACAAAGCTACGCTCGGAGATATCGTTGATCTCATTTACAGCTTCAGAGATCAGGAAAAGACTCTGATCGTGCCTGAGATACCGAATGGTTCTTTTGCGAAGAAGCTTTACTCGACGTACCTTTCCTATCTTCCGAAGGAAAAGGCAGCTTTTGAGCTTAAGAAAAATGAAGACGACAGAGGCAGCTTTACGGAGCTTCTGAAAACGGTTTCGGGCGGACAGTTTTCCGTAAACGTCAGCAAGCCCGGAGTTACAAAGGGGCAGCATTGGCACCACTCAAAATGGGAATTCTTTATAGTCGTCTCGGGTGAGGCACTTATCCGGGAAAGAAGAATAGGGACAGACCCCGAAACGGGAAAAGAATACGAAACATTGGAATTCAGAGTGAACGGGGAGAGACCGACCGCCGTGCATATGCTTCCCGGATACACCCACAACATCATTAACTTATCTGATACAAGAGAGTTGATAACGCTCATGTGGGCAAACGAATGCTTTGATCCCGACAGACCGGATACTTTTTTTGAAAAGGTGTGAAAATGAAAACGGATTTTTCGGATGTAAGTTTTAAGAATAACGGTAAATTGAAACTCCTGATCATTGTGGGGACGAGACCTGAGATCATCAGGCTTTCCGCTGTGATCAAGAAGTGCAGGAGATTTTTTGACTGTATCCTGGCGCACACCGGGCAGAATTATGATTATAATCTGAACGGGATCTTTTTTAAGGATCTGAAGCTCGAGGAACCTGAAGTGTATCTCGATGCTGTGGGAAGCGACCTGGGCGAGACCATGGGTAACATTATTGATTCTGCATACAAACTTATGGCACAGATCAAGCCTGATGCTCTTCTGATCCTTGGAGACACCAACAGTTGCCTCTCTGCGATCGGGGCAAAGAGGCTTCACATCCCGATCTTTCACATGGAAGCGGGGAACCGTTGCAAAGACGAGTGCCTGCCTGAGGAAACAAACCGCAGGATCGTAGACATTATTTCTGATGTGAACATGGCGTACTCGGAGCATGCAAGAAGGTACCTTGCAGAGTGCGGACTTCCGAAAGAAAGGACCTATGT
>JAEEGK010002148.1_pt1 | contig 49233 bp, 47 predicted proteins | sample 8958771 | NCBI WGS metagenome assembly JAEEGK01 (sample SAMN16246547, study PRJNA631951) | gut metagenome | biome: gut microbiome; feature: rumen; material: SC-attached | host: Bos | place: Iran: Karaj | collected 2018-10 | reverse complement strand
TTAGGTAACGTGCGTTGTTACTTTAGGTAACGGCCTGTCTTACCTTAGGTAACGTCGCCTGCAGCCCTTGGAGCCTTTCGACGACACGAAGGTACAACATCCCAACACCGCCAATCGTGCACATCATGCGCACCCATACGTTACGATGCTATAAACATAAAAATAAAACAATTTCAAGGAAAAAAAAGAAATAATGACAGAATATAGCAAAAAATGTGTATCTTTGCAGCGGTTTATTGAAAACGTTGACTATGGCTATTCCTGTTTTAGAAAGCGTAAAGGCGATTGAACAGCAGTACCGCACGGGCGAGGAACCAGTGCTGGTGATGTGCTCCGACATGAACGCATACATCTGCAAATATATGCGCTCGTCGGCTGCTGCCTATAAGTTGGCCTGCGAACTGATAGGCTCGCTCATGGCTAAAGGAATGGGGCGTACCTGGCAAAGTGGTAGAAGAGAAGCTGCAGCAGTTGTTCGACGAGCAATGGACTACGGGCGTGTGGGATAATTTTGTGGAATGTCTAAACGAAAATATAAGCAATGGGTAATCTGAGATATAGCATCATTTATGCAGTAATCCGTCCCGAGATTTCGGAGCAGGTCAGCGTAGGACTCATCATCGTCGATGGTGAGCAGGTGGACGTGCGCTATTCCCGCCAGAAACTAAATGCCCTTCAGGGCCTGTTCCCAGAGAAGGAATACCGTTTCGTGTCGCGTGTCGTAAGTCAGATGAAGCGTAACAAGCGGGTGAATACGGTAGAGGACGTTAACTACCTGACGCGTTATTCCAACAACCTCTTGGCTTTCTCGCCCCTCCAGAGCATTGACGTCGCCCCGACAGAGCAAAGTAAGGACTGGCTTTTCCGCAACTACGTGTACGACAGCACGAGGCTAGCGGTATAATCTCGTCCATCGACTGCAAGTGCTCCACATCGTAGAACTCGATGAGGAACGCTTGCGCCGAAAAAGTGACAACATTTAACGGCTCCCTTTCTACGGCTCGCCGAGGAACTCGACGATGTGGCGGACGGCCTGAGGAGAGAAGAACTTGGCGTGGCGGCTCTGGTAGCAGCTGGCAAGGGCGTCCATCAGCGGCGGACAACGCTTGATCCACTGCATCAGGTGGTTGGTGGCCACGTGCGGATCGCTGTCGGGAAAGTAGAGCATGGCCAGTTCAGACTTTGCGTAACTTCTTATCTTCATGTTTTTTCAGTTTTAAAACGATATTGTTTACGACTCAACAGTATAATGTTTACGACGTCTAAGTATCATACTCTCAGGGGCTAAATTCCATACTTGCGATTGATACACATACAGATACATACAGATGTTTTCAGGAAATATCTCGTGCGTACATATATGCGCACAGGTACGCAGGAAGATTTTCTCAGAATATCACTGTATCATCTGTATCTGTATTCGCGTCAGGGGCAGAGGTGGGTTCTGACGATTCCTGTGCCATCACGCTGCGCAGCGACCGCATCTCCTCTGCCGACCGGCGCACGACGATGTAGCCGCGCACGTTCCTGCACGTCCTGCGCTCGAAGCCCAGTTCCATGAAGGCCCGCCCCAACAGCACGCTGCTGAGTTTCTGCGTGATGCCAGCACCCACCATCTGCAGGGCCAGCGCCACGCTGATGAACTCGCCCGGCTCCCTGTCCGCTGGACGACGGAAATACAACTGCACCAGTTCGTGCTCTAACCGAGGCGTCTCAAACTGCTTGTTGTGTATGGCCAGCTGCAGGATCTCGTCACGCGAGAACCAGAAGCGGAAGCCCTGCCGGTAGAGCGCATACGCCTGCGAGTAGATGCCCGTGTAGTCGAAGGGATGCTCACGGGGCGACTCTATCGACTTCACCTCAAAGGGCAGCCAACGGCGGTTGCCCGTCGGGTCTGACAGAAACTGCGCATTGTTGCCTGTGCCGCAGAACGATGCGATGTGCTTTCGGTGCTCGTGGAAGTGGGCATACGCCGCCCGCTCGTCAATCGAGGGCATGGTCACCGCCGCCTTCAGCTGGTTCAGCTCTGAAGGCCGCATCGTGTCCAGCTCCTCGCAGCACACCAGACCGTACTGTGCCAAAGTCAAGAGGTCGTCGCGTCCCATGCGCTGGGCATTCGTCTTCGTATAGAAATAGTTCGAAAGTTCCGGCGGCAGCAGATAGTTGAACCACGTTGTCTTGTACGACCCCTGCTCACCTATCAGCACCAGGATGACGTTGTTCACCACCGAGTCGTCCACCCATCCCGCCACCATGCCCACCAGCCACTTCGTCAGGTACTCGGCGAAGAGCATCTGCTCCTCGACGTCGCCCTTTACATTCACCGAGACCGACATGGCCAGGATATGGTTCTGACCGTCCCACGGCGGCAGGTGCTCCAGGTAATAGCGGAACGGATGGAACTCCGGCACGAAGTCCGACTCTATCACCCTGTACATGTCCTGCACACGCACCACCTTCGTAGCCGACAGTTCGGCCCACAGCGAATTGACGATACGGTCGCAGAGGGGTTGCCATGTCTGCCACAAGCCCCCTCGCTCGGCTTTGCCGCTTTGCTCTGCAAAGAACTTAGGGGGCATAGAGTCTGGCAGCCGGTATTCCACTCTTCCCGTAATCACATTGTGCCGCAGCAGAATCCTGTCCATCAGGAAGTTCTGAATGTCCTCCACCGTGGCCATGTATTCCTTCCAGTTCTTTGCATGCAAAGCGTCCTGTTGGGCCGAGCGTGGCTTTCGCTCACCGCTGGTTTCTTTCTGTTTCCTTTTCCTTTTTGGTTTGTCCTCATCCATAGAAATAGAGATTAGTCGCGGCAAAGTTACAAACATTCTCCGATCCCAACTACCCTTAAGGGTACCACGCGTGGGTACTACGGTCACGAATAAATGGGGCCTAAAAATCATTGTTTTCACTTTTTTGTAGCTGTATCTGTACACATTTCAAAAATAATTTGTACCTTTGCACCGTAGTAACAAAAAAATGTAGTAATTATGGCAAGACCAATTAAAGAAACTCCAGTTCTGACGGGTAAGGATGCCGAGCGTTTCCGCTGGCACATGGATCATCCGTCACCAGTATCGGAAGAGGAGAAGGAAAGAGCTCGCCTAACATACGAAACTCTGAAACGTAACTCCCCAAACTGTTCTTTATTTAGATGAACAGAGAAGATTTTGATCTTTTGGATCTGACTCCAGACAGTAATCTTGAATTGTTTAAGTGTGCCGAAGGCGACTTGAACGAATTCTTGATTGACGAGGCGAAAGACTATCAGACGGAAATGTTGGCTAAAACATATCTCCTGATTCATCGGGAGAGTGGTGATATTGCTGCCTACTATAGTCTGCTGAACGATGTCATCAGACTGAATGAAACGGAGAAAAGTGTACGCAATCGTATCAATCGAAAAATTCCATTCAGCAAGCAGCGTAACCACTATCCCGCTGTTAAAGTTGGACGTCTTGCTGTTAGCGAAAAATATATCGGTCAAGGTGTAGGCCGTTTAATGCTTGATAGTGTAAAGTTCATTTTTACTCATGGCAACCGAACTGGATGCCGATTTATAACAGTTGATGCCCTTGCCACTGCAACAGGTTTCTACGAGCTCAACAAGTTTCGATTCTTTACTGAGAAAGACAAAGACGATGATACTCGCCTAATGTATTTCGACTTGAAAGATTTCGGTTAACATACAAGAACAGAAAAGTCCCGATGCGCGAGCACCGGGACTTTTCGCTTCCTAACCAAACAGCTGCTTCAATTCATCCTGAAAGTCGAGCGATCCCTTTCTGGTGAGAGCCAAGTTATAATCACTCCGCATGTATTTTCGATTCCACAGTGTTTCGAACACCTTCCACTTCTCCTTGATGTCCAACCGCTCCGCCATCGCGTCGGCCAGCAGTGCCGCCTGCGTCCGTGAGAGCAGGGGCTGGTAGTTGTCATCAACCCACCCTGCCGCCTGCGCTTTCCGCCACAGCACCATCGCCTTGTCGCTACGCAGCACCTCCGGCAACACCTCCCCGCCCTTCTCCCTAACTAAGTGTGAAGCAGCTGCAGAACTATCTACTCCCCTCCATATAGGGAGGGGCCAGGGGTGGGTCTTTATATACTGCCTCTCCACATGCTGCGCCCCGGGGGCGACATACACAAACTGATAATGGCTGTCTTGGTGTTCCTTGTCTGCCTGAAGCAACTGCTTCAGCAGCACTTCCACCTTCTTCAGGACATCGGCGGGCAGCATGTCGCCAAGTCCTCCCAGGAAGCCTGGGACTTCTTCATTGTGATTCATATTCACGTTTTCCGTTTAACTTGATTGATTCTGATAACATATTAATCGGTCAAAGACCGACAAAAACAATAGACGTTGTAGTTATAAGATAGAAAAACGGAGTGAGTGGGCTTATTAATACTTGACACTACCAGTCTATCAGGTTTAGCAGAGACCTACGTACAGATGTAATGCCAAAAAGCCCACACCTCCGTAGAGGGTGAGCTGGCAGACATCCTTTCCTGTACGTTCGCCTTGTGAACTGCTAATTCGATAGACTGATCAAGAAAGCTGTCAACGCTCTGGGTGCAAAGGTACTAAGTTTCTTTCAGACACCCAAATATTTGATAAATTATTTATGGACTCATCTTCTTTTCTTTGTTAAATGGTTTGTTGTTTCAAAACTATTTCGTATCTTTGCACGCAGAATCAAACATATAAGAGTTATGACACAGATAGTATTGAATATTGAGGATGCAAGCCTTGTCACAAGTCTGAAGCAGATACTTGGGGCAATTAAAGGCGTAACCATTGACCGAATGATTACTTCCTCTACAGATATTGAGGCAGAGAAAGCCTTTATAACTGAAACTATCACAAAAGGTTTCCATGAAGCCAGAGAAGGTCGATTTGCAGGTAAGGGACTCAAATCTCTTGATGCATTGGTCGAAGAACTTAGAGCAGAAGCATAGCTGTTGGTAACTTTTAACTATACTGAAGAATTCCATCGCCAGGCCAAGCGTTTGGCAAAACGCTATCGATCCCTTGCTGATGACATCGATGCCCTGCAGAATGAACTGATGAAGAATCCTGAGGCAGGAGTCTCCCTTGGAGGTGGAAAACGCAAGATTCGTCTCGGCGTTCAGAGCAAAGGCAGGGGTAAAAGAAGTGGGCTTAGGGTCATTACGTTGAACGTGGTTATTGAAGCATTCGATACATGTATCAACCTCCTTACCATTTACGATAAGAAAGAGATACCCAATGTGTCGGATAAATATATTGACCAGATTATTAAGGATCTCTGACCCTTGTTCACTTCTCTTCATTCTTTTTCCCTCTCCTTTATTTACTGGCTCTTCTACAAATCTCGTGCTTTCAGCTATGCTGAGCGGACGCCCCTGAACGTTATAAGTAACGGACTGGGTGGCAGTGGGGAGCAAGGACTGGGTGCTGCTCATGCCCGTCACGGCGTATGGCTTATTGGTGTCGTTATACTGCATTGTGGTGTATGACTCGCCCTGATAGGTGATGTTGCCTTTGTCATCGTATGTAGTATACCCGTTACCATTGTAAATGAGACGGTTCATGCCATCATAGGAGAAGTTCTCCTGCAGGTTACGGTCTACGTCCTTCCGCCATGTCAGGTTGCCCTTGGTTCCGTCGAAGCTGTAGCCAAAGTTTTGCAAGGTGCTGTTACGTTGGCAAAGGTAATTCCCGTCAACAGACCGTTCGAGGCGTATGCGGTAGTCCGAGTGAGCGGCCCACTGTTGACGGAGGTGGTCTGTCCGAGGCTGTTCTCTGCATCCAACTCCCACACGTCCTGATTCGCGAAACTAATTTTCGTGAGGGTTCCGTTGGTGTAGGTGTACTGCTCCGTTCCGATGCTGCCCATGTCCGACATATAGCTTACCTGTGATACTTTGCCATCTGTATAAGTAAAACGTACGCTGAAGGTATTTATTGCTTGTGGCATAGTCTTTTTGTGTGGTGAGGCGGTGGAAAATGTCGGAGATCATGGGGACAGGTTTTTGAATGAATTCGGTGAATTCATTCAAAAACCTGTCCCCATGATCTTTTTGCTCTTGTTTTCAAAATATCTTTAAAGAATACATCTTCAGACTTGATATAGTCATATTCCTTGTCTGTTTTGGAGAATACAACAGACTCCACGTTCCCAAACTGATCGTATTTGAAAACGCTCTTTGAAATGTCTTGTGCGATGGCCGACAATGGTGTTATGGCCAAATATGCACAAACATAAATGATGTTGATAAATTGTTTCATTGGTAATCTTGTTTTAATCTGATAACTTTATGAGCACCTGCGTCTTTCCTAACATAGGGCTTGGTGACAGTGGCATTACATAAAGAATGGTTCCATCTTGCTCACTTTTTGATAGTACAATCCTAAGTGTATCCTTATCGTCAGAAAAATCATAAGTATAAATATCTATTATACCACCAGAAATGCGGTGAATATAAAGTTCTTTATCTTTATAGCTATAATTAATATTCAGTAGGGATTCGCTTGACTCATATATGCCATATACTTCACCATCTATACCTTTATCAATAAATGGAGTATATGCAAAGCGTCCATCTTCATAAAAGCTGACGGTCGAATTATCATCAGTATAATCCGTTACAGTTCCAGAGTCTTCAATGCTCTTGATCTTCCATTTTCCGATGAAAAGATTGGGAACGTCGGGCTTGAAACTGTCATTTCTTGTAATACTATCGTATTCTATATCATCGTTACCACATCCTACCGAACCAAAAGCCAGCAAGATGCACATTAAAATAAAGGGATACTTTTTCATATGTCTTTGTTGTTAATAAATTTGATAATTACAAAATAGAGGAATATTTTAAGGAGCACCAACACTTTTGCCATGCGGCATCAACAACGGTACTCCGAATTAGACAGATTACTTTACAGCGTTATATAGCCGTAGAAGAGCAAACTGCCAGAGACCAGCTCAATGCGGTAGGTGCCGCTGAGCGTAGTGGGTAGCCAGACCTGAGTCTGCATCGAGGGAACCACTGCAAAGTAGACCACGTTGGCCGTGTCATCAAGGATGCGCAGCACATAGTCAGCATGAGTGCCGTGGAAGTCCAGTAGGTAACCATTCTGCCAAAGAGTTGGCATAAGGACGGGAGTCTTGGAATTACCTGGTTCCATGGGAGCATCATCATCAATTCTAAACTCAATTTCTTCCTCGTCTCCAACCTCCTGTGCGGAAATTGGTTGGGGCAGAATTGTTAAGGCTACGCCAATAATAACAACTAATAAAATGTTCTTTTTCATTGTGCTTTTAGTTTTAGTTAATTACTCTGAGTCGCGCTCATTTCGGCTGCAAAGATAGACGTTACAACTGAAGCGTACAAGGAAAAGCGTTGTACAGAATTAGCACAAAAATTAGCATACAAATTGCAATCCACTAAAAATTAGCGAATTGCAATTATTAGCATTGGAATTAGCCCCTTGAAATTTAGTTAAATTGTATTAACTCCTGCTCCAACTCTTTGCCACTACCTTCTTTGTTGAATAGTTTTTTAAGGATGACAGAACACATTTTTGAAATGGTTGGAGGCTTGACACCCATCATATTGGCAACGGATGTAATGGGTGTTTGCAACCTGACAAGAATACAAACATGATACATGTTGGTGGTCAAGGCATATTGGCGGGAGGAAACAAACTTATAGAATTCGGGCATACGTTCCACAACAAAACGCTCCAGTTCCTCCCATTCCTGATCGGTTAGTTTCTCTCCCTTGGAAGCTTTGAGGAACACCTGCTTATATATAGACGCTTTTTCCAATTCTGCCTGTACATTACCCTTCTCCAAACGTGCCAATCGCTTGTACCTGCCGATGGATGCTTTCTGTTCTTCTATCTTGTCTTCTTTCTCTTTCAGCAGCTGGTCGAACCTGCTCTTTTCTGCTTCCAGATCCTATATCTCTGACAAAGCTGTTCCCAAAGCCTTTGCCTGCTGTTCCTTCTCCTGAAGCAGGAGGTCGTAGTTGGCCTTACGTTCACGCAGCTGCATCACCTCGGACTGCATGGAGACGAGTTCTCCCAAGAGTCGTTTCTGCTCTTCCTGCTTCCTGTAATAGCGATATAACACGTAAAGAACAATGAGTATTGCGGCTATAGAGACATACCAGATGATGCGTTGCTTCTTTTCGGCCTTTCTTTGTTCCTGCTGCGCTATCTCCTGCTGACGGCTGTAGTCGTACATCGCCTTGGCTTGTTCCACTTCGTGAGTTGACATCTGAACAAAACAGGAGTCATTCATATCGTAACTATAAGAGAAGTATTTGGCGGCAGAATCTGGTTTATGTTTTTGTAGGAAAAGGAGGGCCAGACCATGAGAACCACAGTTTTGATTATTGAAATCTTTACCTGTTTGTAGTTCCTTTCGAAAGAGATATTCTGCTGAGTCCAATTGTTTGTGTTTCAAATAGTAAAGGCCTTTAAAATAATAGTATACTTCTCGACCACCGGAGATGTTCATATTCTCATCAAAATAGCCAGAATAAAGTTCGTGCTCTATCATGTATGGCAAAGCCTTGTCATCTTCCCCCTTGTCTATAAGTTTCTTGGCAAGTGTTCCGGAGAATCCAGCCGCCACCTTATTATAATTATTTGCCTTCATTTGTCTGATGGCATCTGCGTAAATCAGAATAGCGGAATCTTTCATTTTAAGTTGATCGTAAGCCAACGCTTTCATAGCATAACACTGCAAGGCCGCCAGAGTATCGTTTGCACGCCATGCACAAGATGACGCAAAATCTTCATACTCAAGCTGGTTCCTGTACAACCCCTGCTGATAGAAGATGGTGGCACTCTGCCCGTAGACCCTGCTGAGTTGGGCGAAGTCGCAGTCGGGGCTAAGTGTGTCGGCACGGGTGATGGCCTCCTGGTAGCAGTGGAGGGCCATGGGAGCCTCGCGCATATCGGCGTAACAGCGGCCTAAGAGATAGTGGGCCAGCATCTGGTCGTTGGGCGTGCCGTGACTGTCGAAATAATCGGCGAGGGCCTGTGCCTCGTCGCGCTCCGTGGCAGTAAGCACAGAGTCAGCACGGTTCAGTGCATTCAGCGCATCAAGCCGCTGCCGCATCTCGCTGTACTGACCGCCGCCTGAACAGGAGGCCAGCGTGATCAGTATCAGGAGCACTGTGTATGAGATTCTTTGCATTAAATAATCGAATTAAATAATTAGTCCGATTCACAGCAGTTGGTACAGCCTCAGCTCGGATGGTGCAAAGGTAATGAAATTTATACAGAACACCAAATTTTTGGTGATTTTATTTAATCTGACCCCTAACGCTCCGAAGGGGCAACAACAGTAAGCCCGAGGCATTGCCCAGGGTGATAGGTATGGCGCGGATAACGTCCTGCGAGGGCAGAAGAATCATTGCAGCAGTTTGGCTTTTGCCCTTTCAGGGCGATGGTTACCGGGTGCAGTTTTTAAAAGCGGAAATTGGGTACATCATATTGAACACCCTACTTCCAAAGCAGCGATCACCTGAGGTATGGGTTACAGCTTAACTCTGTGCCAATGGTGGTCTTTGGGCCGTGACCACAATAGACTGTGGTGTCTGCAGGAAGTTTGGCAACGACGGTCTTGAGACTATCCATCAGTTGATTCCAGCTGCCACGGTCAAAGTCAGTACGGCCTATACTCTGATGGAATAGTGTGTCGCCAGTGAAGACAACCTTCTCTTCTTCGCAATAGAAACAGACACCCCCTGGGGTGTGACCAGGAGTAGGAAGTACCTTCAGGCTGTGACTACCGAAGGTGATTGTGTCGTCTTTATTTAGGAAACGCCCTATGGGAGGGACTTCACCAGGATAGTCTACTCCCATCATGTCGTGCATCTGCCGGCTGATGTCCATGAGCCATTCGTCTTCGGATGCCACTTCGGGCTGCAGTCCAAACTCATGCCAGATGGTATCGTTGCCAAAGCAATGGTCGAAATGCCCATGAGTACAGAGCAGGTGACGGGGCTTGAGATGGTTATTCCTAATATAGCTGACAATGGCTTGGCGTTCATCTTCAAAATAGGCACCGCAATCGATGATCACGGCTTCCGAAGTCTCATCACTTACGATGAAGCAGTTTTCTTGCAGCATATTGCATACGAAGGGACGGATGTTGAGCATATTCTGTATGATTGTTTAGAGTGGAACATATATGACATGCTTACCCTTGAACCACTCTTCGCTGAACCAACGGTCTATGTCATCGACTTCAACACTGTTTCTATAGGGCTGCGTCTCAGCTTGAATGTCACCGCCTTTCAGGCAGATAAGACCGTTGGGTAAGGCATTTCTCTGTGTCTTGGAAATATTCTTTCTGACGATCTTGGCCAAGTCGGGTAGGGGCATTACTGCACGGCTCACAACAAAGTCGTACTTCCCTTTCTCGTCTTCACCTCGAAGCTGCTCAGCAACACAATTCTGTAGTCCGATGGATTTGATAACTTCTTGAGCAACAAGAATTTTCTTACCTGTTCCATCAATAAGCTTGAAGTGACATTCAGGAAAAAGGATGGCAAGGGGAATACCAGGAAAACCACCACCTGTGCCGAAGTCAAGGATTTTGGTGCCAGGACGGAAATGGACTGTACGTGCTATGGCCATTGAGTGGAGTACATGGTGTTCGTAGAGATTGTCAATGTCTTTACGCGAAATCACATTGATCTTCGCATTCCAGTCTCGATAGAGCTCATCAAGCATTCCTATCTGTCTGATCTGCTCTTCGCTCAGTTCCTTGAAGTATTTACTGATCATCTCCATATCTCATTTCTTTAGTTCATCAATGTCAATCTTCAGTTCAATCCTGCCCTTACTGTAGTCGGCTATTTCATAAGGATTATAAATGAAGGTGATCTCATCATCACCCAGGATAAAATTCTCTGAGGCAAACATATCCATAGAATACAAGTAGCCTTCTTCATGTAGTTGGTTGATATCTTTGGCTCCAGTCTTATCCAACAAAGCCTCCAATAGCTGTTCATTGAGTTTTTGTTCAAATCCGGGTGCCAACACATCGTGGAGTGATAGCTGTTCACCATTCTCTGTATTGAAGTTCATGGCCAACTGCTGACTGATGCCGTGGGCACCTCCTTCGTAGTATTCTATATTAATAAGGTATGTCACTATTCCTTCAATCTCTTGTATGGTTTCCGTACTGACCTTGTAGCGATACTCATACCAGGCATGCTTCTCTTGGCTGGCCTTATCCTCGCGATAGAGCGGGGCATAGTTGCTGACGTAGTCTCGGCAGTACTTGTTGGCAAAGGAGTCTGCGGCTTGCTGCATAGAGAGGTTCTCAAGGTAGAAAACCCTTTGGTTGACAGCCTCGTTAAGTATCTTGGCGGTTTCTCCGTGTTTCTCATCCAAACAGTCCATCTGAAGATCCACGCTGCAGTGTGGGGCATTGTCTCCTTTTTCTATCGCCACTTCCTTGTTGACGTTGATACGGTGGAACGACAGCTTCGATCCACCTCCGCCACAGGCAGTCAGCAAAAGCGATGCAATCAGTTGTGGGATAATAGATTTAAGAGTCATAACGAATGATTGTCTTTAGGGTTGACGGTTGTTTCTTTTGTTTCGTTTCTGATTGTTCTTGCTCCCGTTGCCTCTGCTGTTCCATCGTCCATGATGGCCGTTAGAGCGCTTCTTAGGCCGGGAGGCATATACTGGAGCCTCACCCAGTTCTTCTGGCAGAGGACGTTTCTCTACCTCTTTGCCTAAGAAATGCTCTATCTGCTGGAAACGCCTGATGTCCAGGTCGGAAACAAAGGTAATAGCTGCTCCGTCACGATCGGCACGTGCCGTACGTCCAATACGATGAACATAGTCCTCTGCATCGTGAGGGACATCATAATTGATAACTGTCCGTATGTCATCAATGTCAATGCCACGGCTTACAATGTCTGTGGCTATGAGCACGTCGGTCTGTCCTGCCTTGAACTTCAACATCACCTGGTCTCGTTCACGCTGATCCAGGTCACTGTGCATCTCAGCGCAATTGATCTTCATGCGTTTCAGTTGGCGGGTGATATCCTTCACCTTCTCTTTCTTACCCGAGAATACAATGACACGCTTTAAGTCGCCAGCTTTGAACAGGTTCTCAATGATTTTCAATTTCTGGGGCTCGTAGCATACATAGGCAGACTGCTGAATCTTTTCTGCAGGCTTTGATACTGCCAACTTGATTTCCACGGGGTTATGGAGCATTGATACAGCCAGTTTTCGAATGTCTTGTGGCATGGTGGCAGAGAACATGACCCGCTGACAGCTTTCCGGCAGTTCCTTGACTATGCGCATGATGTCTTCGGAGAATCCCATGTCGAGCATACGGTCAGCCTCATCCAAAACAAAAAACGAGCACCGTGACAGGTCGAGATTCCCGACTTTCAGATGGCTCAGCAGACGTCCTGGTGTGGCAATGATGACATCGGCACCAAGCCGCAGTCCTTTCAGTTCCTGATCATAGCGACCGCCGTCATTGCCACCATAGACAGCCACACTGGAAATACCATCCAAATAGTAGCCGAAGCCTTGCATGGCCTGGTCTATCTGCTGAGCCAGTTCACGGGTCGGCGACATGATGACACAATTAATGGCATCTTTGGGAAATCCACCATCGTCGAGTAGCGACAAGATGGGCAGTAGATAGGCAGCCGTCTTGCCTGTTCCTGTTTGGGCTACGCCCAGCACATCATAGCCATCGAGTATCTCTGGTATGCATCGTTCCTGTATAGGAGTCATCTCATCGAAGCGCATGTCGTACAGCGCGTCGAGGATATTGTCGTTGAGATATGTCTCTTCAAATTTCACTTTCTTCCTTTTTATCTTTCCTACCTGTCTTCCTTTAATTGGGTGCCTGCCTTAGGCAGAAGTAGGCAATGAATACATATAATATATTAGGTATCCAGGCTGCCAGCATGGCAGGAGTACCTGCGTTGATGGCAAACGTGGCAGAAACCGTCTGCAGCAGTATGTAGGCGAATGACAGGGCTAAACCGATACCCAGGTAGAGTCCCATTCCTCCTTTCCGCTTGCGGGCTGAGAGGCTGACACCGATGAGAGTCAGTATGAACGATGCAAACGACATGGCTATGCGTTTGTGGTATTCCACCTCATACTGTACTACATTGCCCGAGCCTCGTTCCTGTTGTTTGTAGATGTAGCGCCGAAGATCGGGTGAGGTGAATGTCTCTTGCTGACCTTTTGAGAAAACCAGGTCAATCGGCTCCATGACAATAGTTGTGTCAAGTTCCGGGCCTGAGGTGATCTGCTCACGAAGACCTTTCAACGTTCGAATCTTATAGTTGTTGACATGCCAGTGGTACCGGCTGTCCGAGATGGTGTCATAGTGAATCACACTGGCAGTCATGTGACTTACTAATTTCTTGTTCTCGAACTTGTCCAACGAAAAGCCGTAGCCGGTCTTGGTGATGTCGTCATACTGCTGTATGTAGGCAATGACGCCTTTACCTACTTGCAGCTGCACATTTTGCGCAGAGGTGTTTTTCTTCTTATTCTTGTAGAGGGTCTCAAAGTTCTGTCTGACGACGTTGCCACGAGGTATGACCATAGAGCCAAGATAGAAGTTGAGTGCGGCAATGAGTGCTGCCGAAATCATATAGGGTCTGAGAAGCCGTTTGAAACTCGTTCCAGCCGCCAGCATGGCAATGATTTCGGAATTGCCCGCCAGCTTCGATGTGAAGAAGATGACAGCAATAAACACAAAGAGCGGCGAGAAGAGGTTGGCGAAGTAGGGGATGAAGTTCGCATAATAGTCCATGACAATAGCCCTCAGCGGAGCGTGGTTGGTCGTGAACTTTGCCAGGTTCTCATTGACGTCAAAGACGATGGATATGCTGATGATCAGCAGGATAGAATAAATGTATGTGCCTATGAACTTCTTGATAATATAGCGGTCAAGCCGCTTCAGATAGTGGAAGGGATTGAGATAGCGCAGCCATCCGAGCCACTTCTTCAGGAAGCGTCCTATAGTCTTTGCTATGCGACTCTCTGCACGGCGGCGCCTATAGCGTTTGTGGTGTCTTCTTATCTGGCTGAAATCTTTCATCGGCGTTTTCCTAATTGCTCTATCACAGAACGTTTCCACTGGGTGAAGTCGCCTGCAATAATATGGTTACGGGCATCTGTGACAAGACGCAGGTAGAAACTGAGGTTATGGATGGATGCTATCTGCATGGCCAGCAGTTCCTGAGCCTTGAACAGATGATGCAGATAGGCTTTGGAATGGATTCTGTCCACCTCACACCCATCAGGGTCAATCGGTGAGAAATCCTGTTCCCACTTCTTGTTTCTCATGTTCATGGTACCTTCATAAGTGAAGAGCATGGCATTACGGCCATTACGAGTAGGCATCACACAGTCAAACATGTCAACACCCCGTTCTATGGCTTCAAGTATGTTCTGTGGTGTGCCTACGCCCATCAGATAGCGTGGACGGTCCTTGGGCAGTATCTCGTTGACCACCTCTATCATTTCATACATTACCTCAGTGGGTTCTCCCACCGCAAGTCCGCCAATGGCATTACCATCGGCACCCAAGTCGGCAACATGCTTGGCTGCATCCTGCCGTAGATCCTTATATGTACAGCCCTGGACGATGGGGAACAGACTCTGCTGATAACCGTACAAAGGTTCCGTCTCGTGGAAGCGTTTGACACATCGCTCCAGCCACCGCTGCGTAAGACCCAGAGAACGTTTGGCATAGTCGTAATCACTCTGTCCGGGCGGACACTCATCGAAAGCCATCATGATATCGGCTCCGATCACACGCTCAGTATCTATCACGTTTTCTGGGGTGAAGATATGTTTTGAGCCATCAATGTGACTACGGAACTCACAACCCTCTTCGCGTAGCTTCCTGATGCCTGTAAGTGAAAACACCTGGAATCCGCCGCTGTCGGTAAGGATGGGCCTGTCCCAAGTGTTGAACTGATGCAGGCCGCCGGCTTTACGCAGTGTGTCGAGTCCAGGACGCAGATAAAGATGATAGGTATTGCCCAGAATGATCTGAGCCTTCACCTGATGACGCAACTCAGAGAAATGGACACCCTTTACACTACCCACCGTTCCGACAGGCATGAAGATCGGAGTTAGGATCTGTCCGTGGTCAGTGCTGATGATGCCGGCACGGGCATCGCTGCTTGGGTCGGTATGCTGTAGCTCAAACGTCATTTCTCAGCCTTCTTGTCATTCTCTTCTGGAATGTCAAACTTCATCGGATTTTGCACCAGTTGCTTGGTAAGGGCGAAGTCCCATACGTCACGGACACTTTCCACATAGTGGAAGTTAACACCTTTCAGGTATACCTCGGGTATTTCATTGATGTCCTTCTCGTTTTCCTTACACATCACGATGTCGGTAATACCGGCACGTTTTGCAGCCAGTATTTTCTCTTTGATACCACCTACAGGCAGCACTTTGCCGCGAAGCGTGATCTCCCCCGTCATGGCAGTGTTCTTGCGCACTTTGCGCTGGGTGAGTGCCGATGCAATGGAGGTGGCTATCGTAATACCTGCAGAAGGACCGTCCTTCGGAGTCGCACCTTCAGGTACGTGGATATGGATGTTCCAGTTGTCGAAGATGCGGTAGTCGATATCCAGCAGGTCAACGTGAGCCTTTACATACTCAAGTGCAATGATGGCACTCTCTTTCATCACATCGCCCAGGTTGCCTGTCAGCGTCAGCTTGCCGGCCTTGCCCTTGGAAAGCGATGTCTCGATAAATAGTATTTCACCGCCGACACTAGTCCACGCCAGTCCTGTAACCACTCCAGCATAGTCATTGCCCTGATAGATGTCACGATAGAAAGGAGGATTGCCCAGCAGTCCCTCTATTTCCTTGGGAGTGATCTTCATGGGGGTGATCTCCTCTTCGGAACTGCGGTCGGCTATGGCCCACTTATAGGCCAACTTGCGCATCAGCTTGTTGATCTGCTTTTCCAGCAGGCGTACACCGCTCTCACGCGTATAGCGTTCAATGATCATCTCTATGGCAGCTTTGTTCAGACGGGGCTTCTCTGCCAATAAGTTCAGACCTGTGTTCTCCAATTCCCGAGGAATGAGGTGCCGCTTGGCTATTTCAATCTTCTCCTCTGTGGTATAGCCACTAAGCTCAATCACCTCCATACGGTCGAGTAGGGGTTTGGGAATGGTGCTCAGCGTGTTGGCCGTAGCAATGAAAAACACTTTTGACAGGTCGTAATCAACATCGAGGTAGTTGTCGTGGAACGCCGAATTCTGTTCGGGGTCGAGCACCTCCAGCAGAGCCGATGCAGGGTCGCCGTTATGAGTCATCTGTGATACCTTGTCTATCTCGTCCAGAATGAACACCGGATTGGAGCTGCCTGCCTTCTGAATGGACTTGATGATACGTCCTGGCATTGCACCGATATACGTCCGACGATGTCCACGGATCTCTGCCTCATCATGCAGACCGCCTAAGGAGATGCGGACGTACTTTCTGTTCATGGCCTCGGCTATCGACTTACCCAGACTTGTCTTACCGACACCTGGAGGTCCGTACAGGCAAAGGATGGGGCTCTTCAGGTCATTTCTCAGTGCTAGCACGGACAGATACTCCAAGATGCGCTCTTTCACCTTCTCCATGCCATAGTGTTCCTTGTTCAGGATTTTCTGGGCACGTCTGAGGTTCAGTTCGTCAAAGGTATACTCACCCCACGGAAGCGATACCAGCGTCTGCAGGTAGTTCAGCTGCACGTTGAACTCCGGGCTTTGCGAATTCAGATTGTCCAGTTTGTCACACTCCTTGTGGAATGTTTTCTTCACTTCCTCAGGCCACAACTTGAAACGTGCCTTTTTCAGCAGTTCCTCTTTCTCAGGCGACTGCTCGCCGTTATTTATTTCCGCCTGTAGGTTCTTGATCTGCTGCTGGAGGAAATAGTTGCGCTGCTGCTGGTCTATATCTTCGCGGGTCTTGTTACGGATAGAGTTCTTCAGATTCAGCAGCTTGATCTCACGGTTCAGTATCTTCAGCGCCAGGAACAGCCGTTCTTTCACGCTCTCCGACTCCAGCAAGGAGATTTTCTCCTTTATGGCAAACGGCATGTTCGAACATGTGAAATTCAGCGCCATCACATCGTTGTAGATGTTGCGTATGGCAAAAGTAGCCTCGTCAGGAATGTCCTCGCTCATGGAAACATAATCGCTTACTTGCTTTCTTAAGTCATCCATGGCGGTCTTGAATTCCCGGTCACGCTTTTCGGGCATCAACTCCGTAGCAGGCTCTACGGAACCTTTCAGGTAGGGTGTATAGCCTGTCACACTCTTCAGCCTCATTCTGCCCATGCCTTGCACAATCGCCGTCAGACTGCCATTAGGCAACTGGAGTTGCTTGATCACTTTTGCATATACTCCATATTCGTAGAGGTCTTCCAACTGGGGAACCTCTACCTCTGGGTCGTGTTGGCATACCACCCCAATAATCACGCCCTTCTTCTCGGCTTTGCGTATCAAAGTCATGCTCGACTCGCGTCCTATTAATATAGGAGATACCACGCCAGGAAACAGCACAAGATTCCTGACTGGCAGAATGCCGACCTCAGTCGGTGCATTGCCATCACTTAAAAAATCGCCGAAATCGCCTTCGATATCAGCTATCATTGAGAAGCTTTTATTGTCTTGACTATCGCTCATATATTCCTTTTTTTCATTTTAGCTTGCAAAGGTACGAATTTTTTTTTATATAATGGTGTTAGTTTGGATAATTTACACATTTTTTTTTTTTATCCCCAAAGGGATTGAAATCGAAGCCTATCTGCTTGGCTATGGACAGCACCTGACGAGTTTTCTCGACAGAGAACCAAGAAGGTATAGATGAGTGGGTGCCGAAGATGACAAATGCCTTCCGTTCGTAGGCCTCCTGGAGCAGACGACGCATGGCCTCGACATCAGTGTCAGGCCCTATGCCAATCCTGCCGTATTGGAAGACGTGCCTGTCCGGGTTAACAAGGCTGGCACCCGATATCATCTTGCATCCCTGCTGCTTAATGACACTCCTGATGGCCATCGTATTACATCCGTGAGGAGGAATGATGATCTTGTAGATGAGGGTGGTGTCAAATCCTTGTTCTTCCAGTCGTCTGATGCTTTGTCTGATGTCGTTCTCTATCTGTGCTTCGCTCCATGTCTTCCAGCGCTCATGCCGCAGGCCGTGCAGTATGATGCCAGCCCTCTGTCTCTGCCAGGCGGCCAATGAATCGGCCACCTCTTCGGTCATTTTATCGGCTATGACCGCAAAGTTAGGAGTGATGCCCACCTCGTCGGCTATCTTCTTGACGAGAAACACTCCCTCCGTGCTGTCATCGTCAATCCACATGGCATGGGCCTTGTCATCGTTCGATGCACCATACCAGGTGTCTATCAGCCCCACGTAGATGGTCTGTTTGCTGTAGTCGCCTACCGTGATGGGCTTGCGCCACCAGATGACAGCCGAGAGCAGTATCAGGAAGGAAAGGATGGCCAGTGCAATAATCTTCATATACATTTATTTTATGTGTGCAAAGGTAGCATAAAATCATGAGACCAAAGAAGAAAGAGTGAAAAATCATTCAAAAGTTTTGTTATCTCACAAATTCTGTATACCTTTGTCCCCGACGAAGAGCCATTGATGACGGCTGGTGACTCAGCGTCTGGAGCACTTTGGACAGCCCGTTTTCAAAAATTGCAATATATGAAAGATTTTAAGGAACTGGTGCAGATGCGCCGCTCGCACAGGAAATTCACCGAGGAAGAGATCGATGCAGAGAATGTCAGACTGATTCTTCGCGCAGCGTTGATGTCACCGACATCGAAGGGACAGCGTGGATGGCAGTTTGTCGTTGTTGATAACAAGGCCGACTTGGAGAAACTAGCCGATGCCAAAGACCTAGGCTCACAATTCCTGAAGGGAGCACCATTGGCCGTGGTCGTATTAGGCGACCCTCTGCAGAACGACTGCTGGGTGGAGGATGGATCGCTGGCGGCCATTGCCATGCAGTATCAGGCCGAGGACTTGGGACTGGGCTCCTGCTGGATCCAGATGCGTGGACGGGGGCTTAGCGACGGAACGAGTGCCGACACCGTCATCCGGGGCATTCTCAACATTCCTGAGAACCTGTCGTGTCTGTGCATCATTGCCTTTGGCCATAAGGCTGATGAACGCAAGCCTCAGAACGAGGAACGGTTGAAATGGGAGAATGTGCATATTGGCAAGTATGATAAACTATGATTTGACAAAGATACGGGCGGTGATCTTTGATGTGGACGGGGTGCTCTCGGCCGAGACCATCGGGTTAAGTGTGAATGGGGAACCCTTACGGACTGTGAACATCAAGGATGGCTATGCTTTGCAGCTGGCAGTGAAGCAAGGACTTCTCATTGCCATCATGACAGGTGCAAACACCGAAAGTGTACGCCTCCGCTATGAACGGTTAGGAGTGGAGCATATCTTCATGGGGTGTGCCGTGAAGACGATCACCTACGAACAGTTCCTTCAGGATCACAGCCTGACTGACGAGGAGATCATCTACATGGGCGACGACATTCCCGACCTCCCGGTCATGCAGCGAGCGGGCTGCCCCGTATGCCCTAAAGACGCGTGTCCGGAGATCAAGCAGGTCAGCAAGTACATCAGCCATCTTTGCGGTGGTTATGGTTGCGGACGTGATGTGATAGAACAAGTGCTGAAGGCACAAGGCAAATGGATGTCCGATGACCGTGCATTCGGTTGGTAAATAATGACGAGGAACGATGTTTGAGAATCTTAATCAATATAAGGTAGTGTTGGCGAGCCAGTCTCCACGACGAAGAGAACTACTGGCCGGGCTAGGGGTGGCATTTGAAGTGATGGTGCTGCCCGATGTGGACGAGAGCTATCCTGATGATCTGCCCGTTATTGAGATAGCAGAATACATTGCCAAGAAGAAAGCCGATGCTTATCAGCTGGAACCTGAAGAACTGCTGATTACGGCCGACACCATTGTCGTGTCAGGACAGGAAGTTCTGGGAAAACCCCGTGATCGCGAGGATGCCTGCAGGATGTTACGACTGCTGAGCGGACGTACACATCAGGTCATTACAGGCGTTAGCCTGTGTACGACCCATAGGCAGCGCAGCTTTTCGGTGACTACCGACGTGACTTTCAAGCAGTTGACGGAAGAGGAAATCACCTACTATGTCAATCACTGTCAGCCCTATGACAAGGCCGGCGCCTATGGCATACAAGAATGGATTGGATATATAGGCTGCACAGGGCTCAATGGCAGTTATTTCAATGTCATGGGGCTACCTGTGCAACGTATCTATCAGGAATTGTCAGTCTTCTGAATAAACGGCCAGGCCTTCCACCTCCTCATCGGGGTCACTGCCTAAATCCATCATCGTAGAGTAGTTGTCCTCGGTGATCTCGTCATCGTCAGGCTCACCGATTTCTACATCGTCTTCGTCGGGCTTGTTGTAGTCATCCTCCACCTCGAAGTCCTCATCGTCCTCATCACGTTCTCCATCATCAAGACTGTTGCCGCCAAAGACCATCCTGGGCTTTTCCGCCTCAGGTTTCAGTTTGGCAAAGATGGCTTCCACCCATGTCCCCTTAGGTACCTCCAGCACTTCAAATCCGTCGGCGACTTTCTTCTCATACATACCGCCTTTCTTGTGCAGACGATCAGCGGGTAGGGTAGTGGTGCTGATGTCGAATCCGCTTTCAATGATGTCCTTGATTGACTGCGACAGGGAGTCCCATCCTCCACCGAAGTTACGGTTGAGCACCTCTATCAGCTTAGCAGCAGAGATGTGGCGGATGTTCTCGTAGGTCAGGTCGGTGACACGCATGATGGGACGTTTCTTCAGAGCCCAGGTCACCTTCTTGTTCTCGTCGATTTTCACCTGCGCCACCTTATAGCCTTGCTTCTCATATTTGTCGATGACAATCTTCTGATCGCTGATTTCCTCAATCATGAATGCCACGCGGATAATGTCGACATAGTGTCGCAAGCTCTCCCTTACTTCGGCATCTTTCTCCGCTCCTTCCCACATACGGAAGATGTCGTTCTCTTGCACATCCCATACAGTACTTTTGGTCAATGTCTTGATAGACATGACGGCATTGTCATATTTCTTTGCCATATTACGAACATTTTTACTTTTCTTGGTGCAAATGTAAGTACTTTATTTCAGTCTTACAAGTTTTTCATCAACTTTTTTTATGTTTTCCCCAAAAACATGCCTCGCTTCTTTTTATTTTGAAATTATTCGCGAAAAGGTTTGGCTGTCAATTGTATTTTTCGTACCTTTGCATTTGGAATATGTCTCAGCCATTAGCAGAAAGAATGAGGCCTCGCACGTTAGATGACTATATTGGTCAGCAGCACTTAGTTGGCGAGGGGGCCGTCTTGCGTCGGATGATTGACGCAGGACGCATTTCGTCGTTTATCCTCTGGGGACCGCCGGGGGTAGGCAAGACCACACTGGCTCATATCATTGCCAACAGACTTGAAACGCCTTTTTACACATTGTCGGCCGTGACAAGTGGTGTCAAAGATGTACGCGACGTCATTGATAAAGCGCAGAAGGGACGGTTCTTCACCGAGGCATCGCCCATCCTGTTCATCGACGAGATTCACCGGTTCTCCAAGTCCCAACAGGACTCACTTCTAGGAGCCGTGGAACGTGGCATTGTCACGTTGATCGGTGCCACCACCGAGAATCCGTCGTTCGAGGTCATACGCCCGCTGCTATCACGCTGTCAGCTCTATGTGCTGAAATCGCTCGATAAGGACGATCTGCTGAACCTGCTCTATCGTGCCATCACCACCGACATTGTCCTGAAGGAACGTCACATCGAGGTTCGTGAAACGGGTGCCCTGCTGCGCTATAGCGGAGGCGATGCACGGAAACTGCTTAACATTCTTGAATTGGTGGTGGAGGCGGAGAGTGGTGATGTCGTGCTGACCGATGAACTGGTGACAGCACGTCTTCAGCAGAACCCTCTTGCTTACGATAAGGATGGCGAGATGCATTACGACATCATCTCGGCTTTTATCAAGAGTATTCGCGGAAGTGATCCTGACGCAGCCATCTATTGGCTGGCACGAATGATAGAAGGAGGGGAAGATCCGAAATTCATTGCCCGCAGGCTGGTGATCTCTGCTGCCGAAGACATCGGCTTAGCCAATCCCAACGCCTTGCTACTGGCCAATGCCGCTTTCGATGCCGTTCAGAAGATAGGTTGGCCTGAAGGTCGCATTCCGTTGGCAGAGGCCACTATCTATCTGGCTACTTCTCCCAAGAGCAATTCGGCTTATCTGGCCATCGACAAATCCCTTGACTTGGTCAGGAGAACCGGCAACCAGCCTGTTCCGCTGCACATCCGCAATGCACCGACAAGCCTGATGAAAGAACTGGGATATCACGATGGTTATAAATATCCACATGACTATCCAGGGCATTTCACACCACAACAGTATCTGCCCGATGCGCTTCAGAACGAGCGTCTCTGGTTCGCACAGCTTTCGCCTTCCGAGCAGAAACTCTATGAGCGCATGTGTCAGTACTGGGGTGAAAGATACCATAAAACAGGAGATTGAATAATTTTTATTAACAGCCTGTGGAACAGGAAGATATCATCATCAAACTGATAGAGCTATTAGGTACGTTTGCCTTTGCTATTTCTGGTATTCGACATGCTGCAGCCAAGCATTTCGACTGGTTTGGCGGTTATGTCTGTGGCATCGCTGTGGCTATTGGCGGTGGTACATTTCGTGACGTCATGCTAGGAACCACACCGTTCTGGATGACCAACCCTATATATTTAATATGTACAGCGGCAGCCTTGTTGACCGTAGTTATGTTCGGACGCTGGATGGAACCACTAAAGAATGCATGGTTTGTGTTCGATACCTTGGGACTGGCACTCTTTACAATTGCAGGCATTCAGAAGTCACTTGCCTTCGGACAGCCTTTCTGGGTTGCCATCATCATGGGCTGTATTACAGGTTCAGCCGGTGGAGTCATCCGCGATGTTCTTTTAAACAACGAACCGGTCATCTTCCATAAGGAGATTTATGCGATGGCATGTGTATTAGGTGGAATCATTTATTGGGGATTAGCAAAACTTGGATTGCCCATAGAACTGACTGCCATTATTTCTTTTCTTACCACCTGTTTAATCCGCTTCTTTGCTGTAAGATATCATATCAGTCTTCCAACATTAAAAAACGAACCCAAACACAATGCCTAACCATATCAGTCTTCCAACATTTTTTCCTCATTATTACATCTCTTCATTCCATCCCTCAAAAACCAGACCCTGATTTTGACTATAATCGGCATTATGATAAATAGATAATGTACTGAACGAAGTCAACGACGGATTTGTTTTATCTATCTTACACTGTCTTACACTAAAGTAAAACAATTTGTTTTATTGTCAAAGATAGCGTCTATTCCCATCGTTAAAGGCATCTGAACATTACACGGATTGAACGGATTGATTCTTACAACCACTAATTACGCTAATTACTCTAATTCTATTGCTGTTTTTGCGTCTGCCGTCCTATTCGTGCTTTTGAGATGATTTTTACATTACTTCTCGAGAGTCTCGATATTACTGCTCTTTGTGCCAAAGAATACTTTTGCAGAAATAGCCTCGAAACCTCACCAGATCTCTTGAATCCCCTTTGTATAAAGGCTTCCTGGCAGGTGAGGTCTTGCCTGGAAACCTCACTTTGACCTCACTTTTACCTCACTCCATTTTTAACCTTTTCTTTTCTATATGACATGTAATTTCCTTAATAGTTTCTTTCTCGTTGAGAACACGAAGAGATTGTCTGTATACTTCTTTTTCCTCACAAAGACCAAGGAAGTGAGGTTAAAGTGATGTTCATGTGAGGTTTATGGCAAATACCTCACCTACCATTTCCCCTTTATACAAAGGCTATCCCAACGATTTAGTGAGGTTGGTGAGATGTTTGTGAGATTTCATGTTATTCTGCTCTTCAAAACCTGTTGATAGTTTCCATCAGCCAAAGTTTTCTCCAAAATAATCACAAATAACTCAACACTTGCATCAAAGAGCGAGTCCCCTACCCTGCCAATGACCTTCGGCAATCAACTGCCAATTTATAAGGTTTTCTGACACCCACGCTTTTCTTTTTTGTAGTCATCGCAATAATGTTAAACCATTAGCACGGGGTGTTAGCGAACAACTCTCAATGTGATGGCTAAGAACCACTACTAGAGAGAATAACAAAGCGAAAAAGATGTTTACAATCATGGGCTAAATTATCAGTAAAACTGTTAGGTGTTTGATCGCTTATTCGTACCTCTGAACTTCGATTGAATGTACTATCGCTCGAAAATACTCAAATAAATTTGGTATTTTGCTCGCTTATTCGTACCTTTGCAACCAAGATAGAAATCTATAATCCTTCAAGCATGAAAAAAATACTATTTGGCATTATCATTGCGCTGACAATGACAACGACAGCCTCCGCTGCCGAAAATGTGAAAGCGACCATCCACGCCGACAAGGCCGGTGCGAAAATCAACCGTGAGATCTACGGTCAGTTCTCCGAACATCTCGGAAGCTGTATCTATGGCGGTCTTTGGGTAGGCGAGAACTCTCAGATTCCCAACATCCAGGGTTACAGAAAGGATGTCTTCGAGGCTCTGAAGGCCTTGAAGATTCCCGTGATGAGATGGCCTGGCGGATGTTTCGCTGATGACTACCATTGGATGGACGGTATTGGCCCCAAGGACAAACGTCCCTCACTGAGAAACAACAACTGGGGTGGCACCATCGAAGACAATTCCTTTGGCACACACGAGTTCCTGAACTTGTGTGAGATGCTTGATTGCGAGCCATATATCAGCGGAAACGTCGGTTCTGGCACAGTGAAAGAGATGGCACAGTGGGTAGAATACATGACCAGTGACGGAGACACACCCATGGCCCGTCTGCGCCGTCAGAACGGACGTGACAAGGCGTGGAAAGTAAAATACTTCGGTATTGGCAACGAGGCCTGGGGCTGCGGTGGCAATATGACACCGGAATATTATTCTGATGAGTTCCGCAAGTTCAACACCTACCTTCGCGACCAGGGCAAGAACCGTCTGTACCGCATCGCATCAGGTGCCAGCGACTACGACTACAATTGGACGAAGGTGCTGATGGAGAACATTGGAAACCGTATGCAAGGTATCAGCTTGCACTACTACACCTGCTCTGGATGGGATGGTCCCAAAGGCTCTGCCACCAAGTTCGACACAGATCAATATTATTGGGCACTGGGCAAGTGCTTAGAGATTGAAGAGGTTATCCAGAAGCACAAAGCCATCATGGACGAGAAAGACCCCAAGAATCAGATTGGTCTTTTAGTGGACGAATGGGGAACATGGTGGGACGAGGAGCCAGGCACCATCTCAGGACACCTATACCAGCAAAATGCCCTGCGCGATGCATTCGTAGCTGCTCTCTCGCTCAATGTGTTCCATAAGTATACTGACCGAGTGAAGATGGCCAATATCGCTCAAGTGGTGAACGTGTTACAGTCCATGATCCTCACCGACCAAGAAGGTACAGGTCACATGGTACTCACCCCCACCTATCATGTGTTCGAGATGTACACACCGTTCCAAGAGGCCACCTATCTGCCCATTGACCTGCCTACAGAAACCATTCAGGTGAGCAAGGCATACTTCAAGGAGAAAGAGGAAGCCAAGGATGCCGGCTACCGTCCCTGTCCGCTGCTGTCGGCTTCAGCAGCCAAAACGACCGACGGAAGCATTGTACTGGCCATCACCAACGTCAGCCTGGACAAGGATCAGACCATCGACTTCAACATTGACGGTTATCAGGCCAAGCAGGCTACTGGACGCATCCTTACTGCCATCAACGTTGCAGACTTCAATGATTTCCAGCATCCCAATGTAGTGGTCCCCACTGTTTTCAAGGATGCCAAATTGAAGAAAGGGGTACTCACTGTGAAGGTTCCCGCCAAATCTGTCGTGGTTCTCAATGTGAAGTAACTCCAAATGAATCTCGAAAAGATATTCCAGAAAATAGGTATCGCCGAGCTCAATGCCATGCAGGAGGAGGCTATAGAAGCCATTCTGCGTGGCAGACAAGATGTAGTGGTGCTGTCACCCACAGGCACAGGCAAGACACTGGCTTACCTGCTGCCTGTGGTACAGTTACTTAACGCAGACGACAATCAGGTGCAGGCATTGGTTATCGTACCCGGCCGAGAACTGGCACTGCAGTCCGACAACGTACTCAAGTCACTGGGCACTGGGCTCCGCTCTGCTGCCTGTTACGGAGGCAGGGCAGCCATGGACGAGCATCGTAAACTGCGTGAGGTCAACCCACAGATCGTCTTCGGCACACCTGGACGATTGAATGACCACCTGGACAAGCGCAACATACTCCCCTACTCCATCCGCTACCTCATTATCGATGAGTTTGACAAATGCCTGGAAATGGGATTCCATCAGGAGATGTCACGCCTGCTCAGAAAACTTCCAGCCCTCGAACGTCGTATTCTGCTTTCTGCCACCGATGCCGAACAGATTCCAGACTTCGTGCAGTTGGACAAGGTCCAGCGGCTGGACTACCTAATAGAGGAAGAACCGGTAGGCGAACGTGTGACTCTGTACGCAGTAAAAAGCCCTGTGAAGGACAAACTCAACACGCTGCGGAGCCTGCTCTGCCGGTTAGGTGACACTCAAAGCATCGTATTCCTCAACTATCGTGACGCTGTTGAGCGCGTAGCCGATTATTTGCGACGGGAAGGTTTTGGAGTCAGCGCCTTCCATGGCGGTATGGAACAGAAACAACGTGAGGATGCCCTCTATAAGTTCTCCAATGGTTCTGCGAACGTCTTCGTTGCCACTGACCTTGCCTCTCGAGGACTTGACATCCCCGATATTCAGAACATCATCCACTACCACTTGCCTGTCAATGAGCAGGAGATGATTCACCGTGTAGGTCGTACTGCCAGATGGGATAAGATGGGACAAAGCTACTTCATCGTGGGACCGGAAGAGTCCATTGACCAACTGACGTTCCTCGAACAGCAAACCAGTATTGCCGAGTTGAACACTGAATGTACGCAAGATTCTTCAGTGGCATATGTCCCTTCCCCTAAGATGGCCACCATATATATAGGTAAAGGAAAAAAGGACAAGATATCAAAAGGTGATATTGTTGGTTTCCTCTGTAAGAAGGGAGGGCTGGATACAGAAGACATCGGACGCATAGACGTCACAGACCGCTATGCATATGCTGCCGTCAGCCGCGACAAACTGCAGCAAGTCCTAAGGTTGGTAAAAGGTGAAAAGATCAAAGGCATACGCACCGTGGTGGAACCCGTCAAGTAGACAAGCCACGTTCCTTAGCCCATATTCCACCCGATGATTGACAGGCCGACTTGACAAAATGCAAGTAAAACAATACTAAATCATTAATTTTTGCTCAAATATTTGCCCAATTCAAATAAAAAGTGTAATTTCGCGGCGTTTTTCATTGAACATTGAAAATTATACATAAACATTCATAAATAAACAATCAAAATGAAGAAGTACAACTTTAATGCCGGTCCATCGATGCTTCCCCGTGAAGTCATAGAAAAGACCGCTCAACAGTGTCTTGATTTCAACGGCTCGGGTCTCTCACTTATGGAGATCAGCCACCGTGCAAAGGACTTCCAGCCTGTCGTCGACGAGGCTGTGGCCCTGGTGAAGGAACTCCTCGATATTCCCGAGGGTTATTCAGTCATCTTCCTTGGCGGTGGTGCCAGTCTGGAGTTCTGCATGATTCCCTTTAACTTCCTCATCAAGAAGGCTGCCTACCTGAATACAGGCGTATGGGCCAAGAAGGCCATGAAGGAAGCCAAGCTCTTCGGCGAGGTGGTTGAGGTGGCTTCTTCCGCTGATGCAAACTATACCTTCATCCCCAAGGACTGGACAGTACCTGCCGATGCCGACTACCTGCACATCACTACGAACAATACCATCTATGGTACGGAAATCCGCAAGGATCTCGATGTGGCTGTGCCCCTGATTGCCGATATGTCATCCGATATCTTCAGCCGTCCCATCGATGTCAAGAAGTACGATGCAATCTATGCTGGTGCACAGAAGAACCTGGCCATGGCTGGTGTCACCATTGTTATCCTGAAGGACGAAAAGCTGGGCAAGGCTCCTCGTGAGATACCTACGATGCTGGACTATCGTACTCATGTTGATAAGGGTTCCATGTTCAACACACCTCCTGTGGTTCCGATCTATTCCGCTCTTGAAACCCTTCGTTGGATCAAGAAGAGTGGTGGCGTAGAGGCCATGGACAAGCTGGCCAAGCAGCGTGCAGAGATTGTCTATGGCGAGATCGACCGCAATAAGTTCTTTGTTGGCACTGCCAAAGAAGAGGATCGTTCACTCATGAACCTCTGCTTCGTCATGGCCCCTGAATACAAGGAACTGGAGAAAGAGTTCCTTGACTTTGCTGTCAGCAAAGGCATGGTTGGCGTTAAGGGACACCGTTCAGTAGGCGGTTTCCGCGCTTCCTGTTACAATGCCCAGACCATTGAAGGCTGCAATGCCCTCGTTGCATGTATGAAGGAGTTTGAGAGTAATCACTAAAATAATATGACCACGGATTAGGCGAAATGAACAAATAAAATCCAGTGATAGAGTTATTCGTAAAATCCGTGTAATTTCTGCGAGTCCTTGTGGGCTTCGAAAAAACTCATAGTCAAAATAAAAAAAATGAAAGTATTAGTTGCAACAGAGAAACCGTTCGCAGCAGCTGCCGTGAATGGTATCAAAGCAGAAGTAGAGGCAGCAGGCCATGAGCTGGTGCTGCTTGAGAAATATACAGACAAGGCACAACTGTTGGAAGCTGTAAAGGATGCCGATGCTATGATCATCCGTTCCGACAAGGTTGATGCCGAAGTGCTCGATGCTGCCAAGCAGCTGAAGATTGTAGTTCGTGCTGGTGCTGGTTACGACAATATTGACCTTGCTGCTGCCACCGCCCATAGCGTAGTGGCAGAGAACACCCCGGGTCAGAACGCAAACGCAGTGGCAGAATTGGTTTTCGGTCTGCTTGTTATGGCTGTCCGTGGATTCTATAATGGCAAGAGCGGTAGTGAACTGTTAGGCAAGAAGCTGGGAATCTTGGCTTTTGGTAATGTCGGACGTAATGTTGCCCGCATTGCCAAGGGTTTTGGAATGGATGTCTATGCTTTCGATGCCTACTGCCCCGCAGAGGTCATCGAGGCTGCCGGTGTACACGCCGTAGCCAATCAAGATGCCCTCTTCGAGACCTGCGATGTTGTTTCACTCCATATCCCTGCTACTGCTGAGACGAAGCAGAGTATCAACTACGCACTGGTTGGAAAGCTGAAGAAAGGTGGTGTCCTTGTGAACACGGCACGTAAGGAAGTCATCAACGAGCCTGAGCTGATCAAGCTGATGCAGGAGCGTGAGGATTTGAAGTTCGTCACCGACATCATGCCCGATGCCAACGAAGAGTTCCAGAAGTTTGAGGGTCGTTATTTCTCCACCCCGAAGAAGATGGGTGCCCAGACAGCCGAGGCCAACATCAATGCCGGTATCGCTGCTGCCAAACAGATTAATGCCTTCTTCAAGGATGGCGACACCAAGTTCCAGGTGAACAAGTAAAAAGCAGATTTTTCAAATATTGAAAGTAATCCACTCAAATGCGACTGCCGCATTTCCATCAAGAGAAGGAAATGCGGCAGTTGCTTTTTGTTTGGTATGAGGTAATGCTTTTACTTTTTCCGTCTAGGCGGCAAGACTTCAAAGTTGTCATAGACCTACCTCAAAGAGGGAGCGTATGGTCATGTGGTCATCAGTCAGGACCATGGACTTGACTTGAAGCGCCTGTTGCCACGCGAGAGAGCCTTCGCCAGTTCTTCTATTGTCCAGAAGTGAAAGTATCTCCATTGTCACAAACGGGATTTACCTAACTACAACTTTCCTGATAGTGCCGTCTTTCATTAACAACAGGTTCACACCCTTCTGAGGCTTGTCAAGCATCTTGCCGTTGGGAGCATAGACAGCCTTCACTCCTTGAGTGGCCATGATGTCCATGATACCTAGTTCGGGGTTCTCGATGACCACCAATTTTCCCGACACATAGGAGATTACATAGTTCTTGGCTTCAGCACTGCTTACCGAGATAGTATATTCGCCGGGGCCACTATCAGATGTAGCATCACAGGTGATGACAGGCATTCTAGTCAGCACAGCCTCGGTCTCGCCGTTCTTGAATCCTTCATATGAGACTGACAATTGAGGCATCGGGTCACCTTCACGCTTCGTACTATTCACAGCACTGATGGTCAGCGGAGCAGGTTCAATGGTCAGCGTGCCACCTACGTAGGTCACCTCCTCGTTGACTACTGTTCCTTGGCTGACAATGATAGGATATTCGCCCACTGGTGAGTTAGCATCAGCCTCACAGTTGATCTGAGGTGTTCCTTCCAGCGTTCCTCCAATCACAGAGTAATCAAACATGGGGTTAGTATCACCATAAGTACGGGTGTAGTTGGTGACGGTAACCACCGATGGATCTGGGTCGGGTGTGAACTTGAACTTGGCACAGTTGATAACTTCACGGGTATCCTTGTTGAGCAGCAATGCCACGACTGTCAGCCTTGCCTTGTCCTGGATACGCTGGTTATCCTTGATGTCAAGGGTATAAGTATAGCTCATTGGCTCCTCGCTGTAAATAGTACTAGGCAGGGAGCCTTCTACGCCTGTCTCATGCTGCCAAGTAGCAACAGGCACATAGTCGTACTTCACACCAATCATCCTTTCCTTGCTGTCAACAAGAGTCTTCAGGTTGGGATCGTTGTTGGCACTGCCTGCAAAGTAGTTCTTCTGATACCAGTCTGAGGTTGTGCCAGTCTGCTTATCCTCCAGCAGCAGATAACCAATCTGATAGGGTGACGATTTAACATTCTCTACGAAGGTGGTAGTGGTATTCACTTTAATGGCTGTCTGACTGTCGTCAGTCCATTCTGCATTCACAGCAATCTCACCTATGGTGTACTGCCTCATGGCTGCCTCCACATTGAGTTTGACGCCATACGGCTGGTCGCCCGATCCATAGTAAGGATCAACAAATTCGCCGCGGTTTATCTGGCAGCTGGGGAATCCGGTAGCATTCAGTTCATATCCAGGCAGTTCCAACGGGTCGTTGCTATGCACAGCTACGGTGACGACATCATCACGGAAAGTCTTGTTGAGCAGTTTTAGGCCAACAGCACCACGAGGACACCAACCGCACCACGTACCTGTGGCTTCTTCCACAAGTGGCACGAACTTAGGCTTACGCTTCACGGTGACCAACGTTCCTTTGGCACTCTTCTCATCCGACTCGTTGGGCTGACCGTTCACCTTGGTGATGGTCACCTTCTTGGCTTTCTCACCTGTGGTGGCATCGGCAGGGAAGGGAATTAACACTTGGGACGTCATCATATATGAAAGGGGCGGAATATCGATATTTCCATGATAGACATTGCTTCCTGTGGTGATGGTATAGTCGATGTTGGTAATAGGTTCGACACTCTCACCCAGCATGATGACAGGAACTTCCACCTGGCCATTAAGCCCAGCATATTGTGTTCCGAAGTCGGCTACGACCACGCTGGCTGCATGCACCCCCATCTCTACATCTGTAGGTTCCATCTCCACAATCTTCGGGAAGGAGCCCCATCCAGCTGTTGCTGAATAAGCGTTTTTGGTTCCAAACGGAACATAAAGTACTGCCGTACGCATGTTGTCACCATTGAAAACCGACGGATTGACAGGGAATGGCTTCTTGATGTGGCTGACCACAGTGGTCAGGTTATTACAGTACAGGAAGCATTCTGTACCTATTTCTGTCACACTGGCAGGTATCTCGAGATAAGAAAGATTCTGATACATGAATGCCCGAGGGGCTAACTTCACCACTCCTTCAGGGATCCTGGTAGAACCGAAGCCCTGAATCAACGTGTTGGTAGCAGTCTCAATGATACCGTTGCAATTATTGCGCGTGTCATAGACAGGGTTCTTGGGGTCAATAACAAACGACGATATATTGGAACAGCCCACGAACGGACCAGTACCAAGTGTGGTGATACTCTTGGAGAGAATGACAGAAGTCAGTCCTTCATCAGCCCAGAATGCACCATCGCCGATACTTCTGACACCATCAGGCAGATCAAGCTGAGTCAGTCCTTGAACGCCGCTAAAGGAGGAGGCATCCAGTGCTACCACACTGCTCGGCACTACGGTTGAACGGCATCCTATAACCAAAGTGTTGGTAGCCGTTTTGATGATGGCGTTGCAATTATCACGTGAGTCGTATGTTTTACTACCTTTTTCAACACTGAGATACGTCAGATTTCTACATTGATAGAAAACGTCTGAGCCAATTTCGATTACTGACTTCGGCACTACAATTTCTCTGACATTTGACTCCCAGAACGACATACCGTCAATACGCTCCAAAGTGGCGGGCAGCTTAATTTCCACGAGGGCTTTCGTGAACTTCAGATACTCGCGCCCAAGGGTATTGTTTTCCAAGTTGGCTTTGGATAAATCGAGGAACCGCACATAACCGTTCGTACCATCACACAAATTCTCGCGGATGAACTGGAAATCTGCTTCATTAAGAGCTCCTGTCAATGTCAGATTTTCCAGATTGGCTCTTTGTGACTCAGGGATGAGGGTTGAGAGAGTACCTGCAACAGCAACGTTCACCGTGAGAGACGACGATGTCAGGTATTCATGCTCTTCCAAGATATTGCTGAAGGCTTTCCACACATCGGCAGCCTGGTATTGAGCCTTTGTGCCGTTAGGGACTATCAGCTTGGCGGCAAGGGGAACCCCATCAAATGTGTTTTGACCAACCGTGGGTGGTGTCTGGGCATTGACTTTGATGACCTGCAGATTGAATTGGCCCGAGAAGGCTAATTCACCAATTGAGCTAACGCCCGAAGGAATCTCCAAATACTGAAAATGATTATTTTGAAAGGCATATTTGCCAATCTTCTTCAATGACTGGGGAAACTTGATGGTATTTATATCACAATTACAGAAAGCATAGTCTCCAATGCTTTCAATTCCTTCTGGAATCTCGGCTCCAGTACATCCCAGCAGAACGGTGTTGGTGGCTGTCTCAATTAGGCAGTTACAATTGTCCCTGCTGTCATAGACAGGGTTCTTACTGTCAACCTTGATGCCTTGCATCCAAACGGGAGAGAAAGCGCTGAAACCTATCGATTTTACGTTCTTTGGTATGTACAGTGACTTCAAGGGTGCACCCTCAAAGCCGTTATCTTCTATTGTTGTCAGACTTTCAGGTAGCTGCGCAGAGAGGATCTTTGTAGCAAGGGCAAAGCTTGCTATCGTGGTGACACCCTCTGGAATGGTGCTAGTGGGGCAACCGGCAACAACCCTCTGCGTAGCACGCTCAATAATGACATTACTGCCCGGTACAGAATAATATATAGGATTATTCTCCTCTACCTCTATCGTTGCCAGATTCCTACATCCTTGGAAAATACCCTGACCTATTGAGGTAATAGTCTTCGGAAGTACGAAAACACGAAGGTCAGTATCTGTAAACGCACCTTTACCTATCGAGGTGATGCCGGATGGCAAGATAATTGTCTGCAAAGAGTTACAACCTAGAAACGATTCCGGTCCAATCACATCATTCTCGGTAGTGTACCCTATATAGTACGGAAAACCACCTTCTACAATCCTGGCATCCTTCATGTCAAGTGTATGCATGCCTGACCTTGCCATTTCACGAATAGCAAAAAGGTCATCACCATTGATATCGCCAGAAATAGTCAACTTCTGGATTCTACCATACCATTCATTCTGAGGAATCAGCTTTCCCAGCATGCCAGCCTCATCCAAGTGAACAGTACGCTCATTGGCTGTTTCCAACGCTTCATCATCATTGTTCGATGCCGGTTGAATGGCGATGATGGCATTTTGGTTTTGTGAGTAGTTCTGCATGTCGTTAGGAGCCAGGTTGGTCAGGGCAAAATATCCGTCACACTGACCACTCCACCCCCAATTCACATAGAACAGACCGTCCTTGTAACCATGTAGTATGAAGGAGTGTCCTGAAGTCCCCTTACCCGAATCGCCATTGTAGATGACAGGACGACCTAAGTTCAACTCGTTGTAGATCAACTCCTCCCAATCAGTGTCAGAATAGGAGCCACGGTCCACGAACTGTATGGTCTTGCTATAGTTGAACACCGACACCAATGCTCCGACAATATCCAAAGCAAGGGCACCGGACTCGTCGAGCATATAGTCCATCGTCACAGACTGACCGCAATACCGCATCAGCCAGGCTATCTCATCGTCAGTCATACTGTACCACCCAATCTTGCGGGCTGGAAGACCGGGTATGTTGATTCCTGAGGTTTTGGTAACATAGTCGGCCATAGAACGCACTTCGTTGATAGGCCACTGAAAGTAATTAATGACTTGGGCCATAGCTGTTGCTACACATCCTGTAGGTGGCAGCTGACCGCTGACCTCTGGGCAATGAGCATTATAAGGTTCCCTCTGATCCCAAGTTGTGGTAATCAGCGGTTGTACCTCTGGACGACTGGTACGAGAAGGTTCGTTGTACCTTTGGTCATCATCAGTCGGAACATTGGCAATATGGCTATAATAATCCAGCAGCCATTTGATGTTATCCGGAAGGTCATCAGGATTGAAACTACCCTTTTCGGCATAGCCCAATATATCCCTCATACGGCTATCGCCTGCCACCACAACAAAACCGCCATTGTTCTCCACGTTGAAGACATAGTAGCCGACGTTGTTTGCATTCTTTTGAGGCGCACGGCGCATACCCTTATTACTGACTTGCCTGCCTTGCAGAAACTGACGGGCTTTCTGTAAAGCATCATGTTCGCTAACCTTGGCTGACTGTGCTGTCATTCCAACAAGAACACAGGCCAACAAAAATAATAGTTTTCTCATTGTTAATTGAATTACACTATGATTCTTTGGCGCAAAGTTACTACTTTTCACCAAAAGAACCAAATAAGTGTACTTATATTTTCAAAAGATGTGAAGAATGTCCCTGGCTAGAAGACAACGAAACACAAGTTGATCAGATTAAATTAAGATTTCAAATCCCGCATCTCTTGTAGAAGACTCTGTTGGCGGAGAGTAAGATGAGTGGGCAAGGTGACATTGTAAGTAATGATAAGATCAGCACCGTTCTGGCCTTTACCACGCAGACGGACCTTTGTACCGGGCTGAGTGTAAGGCTTTACTTTGAGTTTCAGTTTTGTAGTACCTACTTGGACTATTACATCTCCACCAAGAAGGGCAGTGTACATATCAATGCCTACAGTGGCCAGAGTATCGGTTGGTGTCTTTGTGCCTCCAAATCCCGAAAAACCAGAGAACCCTGCCCCACCCCGTTTGGCAGCTCCGCCAAACAAGCTGTCGAAGAACGAACTGAACCCACCGGATCCACCTCCAAAGCTACTGAAGTCAAAGCCCTCGAAAGGATTACCACCACTAAAACCGCCACCAGCATTGCCAAACTGCTCAGCCTGACGCCACTGCTCTCCATACTGGTCATACTTACGGCGTTTCTCAGGGTCACCAATCACGTCGTAGGCCTCGTTCAAAGCCTGGAACTTTGCCTTTGCCTTTGGGTCGTCGGGGTGAAGGTCAGGATGAAACTGCTTGGCGCGCTTCAAGTAAGCCTTCTTCACATCTTTCTGGTCTATTGACTTGTCTACGCCTAAAATCTTGTAATAATCTATGAATGCCATATCTCTTTTCCTCCTATTTTTTATTGATAGTAAGAGCAAAAAATGTGCCGAAGTAACTGAAATATCAAAAAAAAATCGTACCTTTGCACAAAAATTGACACCTAAGGTATGAATAGATTCATTTCGTTGGCATTTTCATTATTTTTGCTTCCATCAACCAACACCATGGCAGCTACCAAAACTATCAAACTGAAGGTCATAGAGACCAGTGATGTTCATGGACACTTCTTCCCCTACGACTTCATGGAGAAGAAAGCAATCAAAGGTACACTTGTACGTGCTAACACATATATAAATAAGGAACGCGTGAAATACGGCGACAATCTGCTTCTCATTGACAATGGTGACATACTGCAGGGACAGCCATGCGTTTATTGGTCGAACTTTGTAATGCCCGATGATGAGAATCTTTCTGCTACTGTCATTAACTACATGAGGTATGATGCAGAGACAGTTGGAAACCATGACATAGAGCCTGGCCATGCAGTATATGACAAATGGATCCGTGAGGTACGGTGCCCCCTGCTTGGTGCCAATATTGTGAAGGAAGAATACAAGAATGGAAAGGCCGACCCAAAGAGTATCTATTCAGGCATCAAACCCTACTCTGTACATTACAAGGACGGCGTGAAAATTGTAGTAATAGGCATGTTGACACCAGCCATTCCCAACTGGCTGAACAAAAGCATCTGGAAAGGAATAGAGTTTGAGGAGATGGTTAGCTGTGCCAAGAAATGGGTAAAGTATATTCAGGAGCAGGAACGTCCAGACCTCATCTTCGGCCTGTTCCATTCGGGTAAGGATGGTGGCATCGTTACCGAAGAGTACGAGGAGAATGCTACAGCAGCTGTGGCACGCGAAGTACCAGGATTCGATATTATCTTCTTCGGGCACGACCACCAGGTGCACAACGAATGGATCACCAACAAAGAAGGCAAGGAAGTGCTCATCATTGATCCATCATGCTATGTGAAGAACGTGGCTGATGCAGAAATAGAGTTGACTTACACGAACGGACATCTCACAAAGAAGGACATCAAGGGAAAGATTGTGGATGTAACCGATGAGGATATTGACCAAGAGATGCTGAGTTACTTCCAGCCGAAAATTGACGAGATCAAGAATTATGTAGACCGCAAGATAGGATGCTTTGAAAACTCCATCTATACCCGTGAGAGTTTCTTTGGCAACTCGGCCTTCATAGACTTGATTCATAACCTCCAACTGCAGATTTCCAAAGCTGACGTCTCGTTCAACGCTCCCCTTTCGTTCAATGCAGTCATCAATGCCGGTGATGTTACCCAAGGCGACATGTTTAAACTATACCGTTTTGAAAACCTGCTCTTCGTGCTCCGCATGACCGGTGAGGAAATCCGTAAACATCTGGAGTTCTCATACGACATGTGGGTAAACACCATGACATCACCTGATGATCATGCTCTGAAATTAAATCAAGACTCAAAGGAAGACCAGCAACGTACTGGATTTCAAAACTACACATTCAATTTTGATTCTGCCTGTGGTATAGATTATGAGGTAGACCTTACCAAGCCTGACGGTCAAAAGGTCCGCATTCTACAGATGTCTGATGGCAAGCCATTTGATGAAAAGAAATGGTACAAGGTGGTCATGAACAGTTATCGTGCCAACGGTGGCGGAGAGTTGCTGACACGTGGTGCTGGCATACCGAAAGATTCACTGGAATCCCGTGTACTGTTCAATACTGAAAAGGATCAGCGTTACTACCTTACCGAAGAAATCATGCGTATAGGAACTGTAAACCCACAGCCCAACCACAATTGGCACTTCGTACCTGAAGAATGGGTGAAGCCTGCTCTGGAACGTGACAGAAAACTGCTCTTCGGAAAATAATGTATAAAAATAGACGATGACTGAAAGACTGTATTTCGTTTTCTGCAAGGAAGACCTGCTTATTGAACAGCAGCCTGACGGAACTTTTGCCATACCCTTTGCCAATCAGCCTCCAACCGAGTTGAAGCCATGGACGCACTTGATGGAAGTGACAGCACCCAACGGAGTGAAGGTCTACACCTACAAAATAGATGTTCCTGTCAGCGCAGAACAACATCCTACCCTTCAAATGTGTCCTCTGCGCCAAAGCTACTACAAATTGCCACGTGAGCTTTACCTCATAGCAGGCAAATGCCAGGAGTTGCTCTATTGGGATCAGAATTCCCGATTCTGCGGGGTCTGTGGAGCACCGATGAAGATGCAAACAGAGATATCCAAACGATGCACGGAGTGCGGAAAGGAGGTCTGGCCCCAGTTGGCCACTGCTGTCATCGTACTTATTCACCGTGATGACGAGGTTCTGTTGGTGAGGGCTAAGAACTTCAGAAGAGATTTTTACGGATTAGTAGCCGGTTTTGTAGAGACGGGAGAAACGCTGGAAGAAGCCGTAGCACGCGAAGCCATGGAAGAAACAGGGGTAAGGATTGACAACATCCGTTACTTTGCCAGCCAGCCTTGGCCTTATCCCTGTGGGTTGATGGTAGGATTCAATGCCGACTACGTCAGTGGAGAGATACACTTGCAGAAAAGCGAAATAGCTAAAGGTGGATGGTTCCGTCGGGACAATCTGCCACAGATACCTGAAAAACTCTCTATAGCACGCATGCTGCTTGATGCGTGGATGGATGCTTAGTATTCCAATAGTTTCATGGACACCGATCCCGCTTTTGTAATGGTGATACCCACCAGGTAGCAGCTCACGCCATCGGTCTTGCAGACAGTAGCGTTGAAATGGAAACCCTCTGCATCAGCATGATCATATTCCATGTTAGTCATAACAGCCTGTTCCAAGAAACCACTGGGTACCAGCTTGCTATATTGCTGTTTCCGGAAATCACTGGAATAAACGCGTCGCGCACCCTGGAAAAGACTGACATGTATGATATTGTCGTAATAGATATTATCCACACCAACACCATCATCGTTATATGACGTGGAGATAACCTTATATTTCGTAGGGTTGATGGTAATATACCAATGATAGCGCTCGCCTTCAAACATAATCACAGAGTCACGATTAACAACTGAAGTATAAGTTGTAATACCTTGAGGCTTCTCATGCTTGAAAGCCAATTCATTCAAGGGGTCATCGCTTTTGGAGAGTTTCACAACATCTCCACTGGGATTCTTGAACCAAAAGAAATACTCACCCTGCTTCACAATCGCATAGCGACGGCCACTGAGCTCCAATGAGTCGTCAATCACACGGAAATATGAAGGCTGGCTCAAAGTATCGGGATAAAAGATGGTATCACCTATGGCCCTGAACGACACTTCGCCAGTCTCATCGTCCAACCAAATACCCTGCAGCAGGACTTTTGCTTCACGGTTCTCCTCAGACTCGGTAACAGCACTAGGCTGACTACCCTGCTTGCCACAGGATGCCAGCATTAGGATTGCGATTGCGATGGTTAAAATATCTCTCATTCAATAAATGTTAATCAAAAAGCTCTGCATCTTTCAAGAAGGGCAGCTTGAAGTCTTTCTCGCTAGTAAGCACATCCAGACCTTCTACGGGCCATTGGATATTGAGGGCTGGGTCATTCCAACGGATACCTGCTTCAGACTGTGGAGAATAGGGATTATCAACCTTATAGGTGAATACAGCCTCATTGCTCAACACAAGAAAACCATGAGCCATACCACGAGGGATAAACAATTGACGCTTGTTTTCGGCACTCAGCTCCACCATCACATATTGTCCGAAGGTAGGACTGGAGCGACGGATATCGACAGCGACATCGACAACAGTTCCCACTATGACACGAACAAGTTTTGACTGTGAAAATGCCCCCTTCTGATAGTGCAACCCACGCAACACACCCTTTGAGGACTTCGACTCATTGTCCTGAATAAAGTCCACACGTCCTACATGTTCATAAAACTCAGACTGCTTGAAGGCTTCCATGAAATAGCCCCGCTGGTCAGCATAGACCTTCGGCTCTATTAGGTATACTCCGTTGACTTTTGTTTCCTTAAATTCCATCAATCTTGAAAATTTGGCGCAAAGATACAAAATAATTGTCAATCACGAAAAAGGAAATCAAAATAATTTCGATTAAGAGAAAAAAAACACTAAACGCCTTTCCTATTTCAAAAAATAGTTGTAATTTTGCAACGTGATTGAATTAGCAAAACATATCGAGGTACTCCTTTTGGAGAATGACTGTGTAATAGTTCCAGGTTTCGGTGGCTTTGTCGCACACTTTAGCGAAGCACGATACGAGCCTGAGGATCAGTTGTTTCTCCCCCCTATGCGTACTATCGGTTTCAATCCACAATTAAAACTCAACGACTCTTTGTTGGTACTCAGCTATACCGAGACTTACGACATCAGCTACCCTGAGGCCCTTCGACGTATAGAGGACGAGGTAAACGAGCTCCGTCAGTATCTTGAGACGGAAAGGTGCTATGAGTTGAATGGTATAGGCCTATTGACGCTGAATAATGAAGGGAACCTCCTTTTCGAGCCTTGTGAGGCCGGAATACTTACACCCTCATTGTATGGACTGGGCAGCTTCACAATGACTCCACTTGTTACCAGCACTACCGAATTGAAATCTGACAACACGGAAGAACAGGGCGGATCCATAACAATCAAGATGTCGTGGCTGCGTAATACCGTAGCAGTGGCTGCTGCTGTTCTCGCCTTTTTCCTTTTAGCTCCTCCTGTTGCAAACACACTCTCAACTGATACTGTGAGCAAGATGGGATTTACTGTGATGCCAGGGGTCAGCATGCCCGATAATGACCACACCTCCCAAAAGGTAATTGCAACAGAAGCAGAGCTGTCATTAGCCAATGCAGACACTCAGGAGAAAGAAGCTGTACCTGCTGAGGCTATGAAGGTATCAGAGCCAGAAAAAGCTCAGGAGCCAGTCAAGACACAGGAAACTGTCAAGACACAGGATCCGGTCAAGACGCAGGAAACTATACAGTCCCAGCCCACACCATTGTTCTGCATCGTTCTGGCAAGTCAGGTCAGCCGTACCAATGCTGAAGACTTCATTAGAAGATTAAAGAAGGCCGGTTATTCACATGCACGCGTATGGGAACATCATTCTATTCGTCGGGTGGTCTATGGCTATTATGAATCACAAACAGAAGCCGTCAACGAACTGCGCAGCATCCGAGGCAACAAGTTCTTTGAAGAGGCTTGGGTCATGGAGATAAAGAAATGAAACGTGTACGTTGTCCCAAATGTGACCATTTCATAACTTTTGATGAACGGAACTACCAAGACGGTCAGTCTCTTGTTTTCCAATGTCCAGAATGCGGCAAGCAATTCGGCATTCGCATCGGAGTGTCTAAGCTACGCCCTACACAACGCGAGGAAAAGCCAGAGGAGCAGATGGAAGACAATACCCTGGGTTCGCTGGTAGTCATTGAGAACGTGTTCCACTACAAGCAAGTGCTACCTCTGCAGATGGGCGACAACACCATTGGACGCTATCAGAAAGGCAATCCGATTAACACACCCTTTGAAACCGTTGATCCTAGTGTAGATTTGACACACTGTATTGTCAACGTAAGCCGTGACAAGAGGGGACAACTGAAATACACGCTGCGTGATGCCAACAGCAACACTGGCACTTTCGTTGACAACGTAGAGCTGATGCCTCGCGAACGCCGTGTTATTACTGATGGTACACTGTTCACTATAGGTGCTACCAGTATCATTCTGAAACTATAGACAGCCACCCTATCCTTAAAAGCACTCAACGCCTTTTTTTGAGCGCTGCTGACTTTGTTGGGAAAACTAGAAAAAAATACCTTATATAAATAAAACTCTTTATTCATTCGAGTATCTCATTTTTTTTTCGTACCTTTGCACCGAGATTCAGAAGGAGAACATTTTAAGGTAAAACGACGAAATGATAACAGTTACAAATCTGGCTATTCAATTTGGAAAGAAGACCCTCTACAAGGACGTGAACCTGAAATTCACGAGTGGTAACATTTATGGCATTATCGGTGCCAATGGCGCCGGTAAGTCCACCCTGCTACGCGCTATCAGCGGCGAACTGGAGCCGAACAAGGGATCGGTGGAGATGCAACCCGGAGAACGACTGAGTGTTCTGGAGCAGGACCACTTTAAATACGACGAATTCTCAGTGATGGACACCGTCCTCATGGGACACAAGCCCATGTGGGACAACATGAAGGAACGCGAAGCGCTCTATGCCAAGCCAGAGATGACCGAGGACGACGGCAACAGAGCGGCAGAACTGGAGATGGCCTTTGCCGAGATGAACGGCTATGAGGCCGAAAGCGAAGCAGCACAGTTGTTGCAGAACCTGGGCGTCCAGGAATCACAGCATTACAAACAGATGAGCGACATATCGAACAACGAGAAGGTGAGGGTGATGCTGGCCAAGGCCTTGTTCGGACACCCAGACAACCTGCTGCTCGATGAGCCCACCAACGACCTCGACCTCGATACCGTGCAGTGGTTGGAAGAATACCTGTCGAATCTTGAGCAGTGTGTACTAGTGGTGAGCCACGACCGCCACTTCCTCGATGCTGTTTCGACACAAACAGTAGACATAGACTTCGGTAAAGTCACGCTTTTCTCAGGAAATTACTCCTTCTGGTACGAGTCTTCTCAGCTTGCCCTCCGCCAGCAGCAGAACCAGAAACTGAAAGCCGAGGAGAAACGCAAGCAGCTGGAGGAATTTATTCGCAGGTTCTCGGCCAACGTTGCCAAGTCAAAGCAGACCACCTCGCGTAAGAAAATGCTGGAAAAGCTCAATGTGGAGGAAATCACCCCGTCAACACGCAAGTATCCAGGCATTATTTTCTCTATGGAGCGCGAGCCAGGTACACAAATACTTGAGGTAGAAGGACTGAAAGCCACAGACGCCGACGGAACCATACTGTTCGATAATGTGAATTTCACTATTGAAAAAGGTCAGAAGACAGTATTCCTGAGCCATAACCCTAAGGCTATGACCGCTCTGTTTGAAATCATCAACGGAAACCGTGAAGCCGATGCCGGAACTTTCAAGTGGGGCGTTACCATCACAACCGCCTACTTACCGTTAGACAATACAGAGTTCTTCCAATCGGAAATGAACCTCGTAGACTGGCTTTCCCAGTGGGGACCCGGCAACGAAGTGACCATGAAATCGTATTTAGGACGGATGCTGTTCCGAGAGGAAGACGTGCTGAAGCATGTGAATGTACTCTCTGGAGGTGAGAAGATGCGCTGTATGATTGCACGTATGCAGCTGAAGAACGCCAACTGCCTCATTCTGGATACACCTACCAACCATCTCGACTTGGAATCAATCCAAGCATTCAACAACAACCTTATACAATTCAAGGGCAATATACTGTTCGCTTCACACGACCATGAGTTCATCAACACCGTGGCCGACCGCATCATAGAACTGACGCCAAAAGGCACCATCGACAAGCTGATGACCTATGACGACTATATCTATGACGAGCAGATCAAGGAACAAAAAAATAAAATGTACGCGTAAAGCCAAAGTGGCATGTTTTTTGCATTATATTGAATAAAAGAACATTCACTATCAGAAAACACTATCAAATCATGAAAGAAGAAGAAAAGCTTAACAATATGGAGGAGGAAGAGACACCGCAGCAGCAGGTGCCAGAGACTGACAATTCGGCAGAGACTGACAATCAGGCAGAGACAGATCAGCCTGAGGTAAGTGTGGAAAAAGACCCGTTAGACGTTGCCCTGGATGAAATTGCCGATTTGAAAGACAAATACTTGCGCTCGGTAGCCGAGTTCGACAACTACCGAAAACGCACGTTGAAAGAACGCGCAGAGCTTATACTCAATGGTGGGGAGAAGGTGATTACTGCCGTATTGCCCGTGATTGACGATATGGAGCGCGCCATTGAAAACGGCAAGAAGACTGATGACCCTGAGGTGCTGCGCGAAGGTATGGAGTTGATTCACCAGAAACTAATGAAGATACTCGAAGCACAAGGCGTGAGTCTGATAGATACCGATGCGGCAGACTTTGACACCGATGTTCATGAAGCAGTAGCTATGGTTCCTGGAATGGGCGATGACAAGAAAGGAAAGGTAATAGACTGCTTACAAAAAGGTTACAAACTAAACGATAAAGTAATACGTCATGCGAAAGTGGCTGTAGGACAGTAAACAATAGACAAGTTAAATGGCACAAAAAAGAGACTACTATGAGGTGCTTGGCGTTGAGAAAGACGCTACCGAGGACGAGATAAAAAAGGCGTATAGAAAGATAGCCATAAAATACCACCCCGACCGCAACCCTGGCGACAAGAAAGCTGAGGAAATGTTCAAGGAGGCGGCTGAGGCTTATAATGTGTTGCACGACCCGCAAAAGCGTCAGCAATACGACCAATTCGGTTTTAACAGTCCATTTGGAAGCAGCGGCGGATTCGGAGACTTCGGAGCCACCTCTATGAATATGGATGACATTTTCTCCATGTTCGGCGACATTTTTGGCGGACACGGTTTTGGAGGTTTCGGAGGCGGTTCGCGAGCTCGACAGCAGCACCGTGGTACCGATCTACGTCTGAAGGTCAAGCTCACCCTAGAGGAAATCAACAAAGGAGTCACCAAGAAATTCAAGGTGCGCAAGGATGTTACATGTAGCCATTGTCACGGACTGGGTTCGGAAAACGGTGACGATCGTGAGCAGTGTCCTACCTGCCACGGTTCCGGTGTCATTACACATACTACACAAAGCATCTTCGGAATGATGCAGTCCCAGGGAATATGTCCCACCTGCCAAGGCGAGGGAACCATCATCAAGAATAAGTGTCACGAGTGCGGAGGCACTGGCATTGTCAAAGGCGAGGAAGTGGTGGAAATCAGTATTCCTGCAGGTGTGGCCGAAGGAATGATTGTCAACGTTCCCGGCAAGGGCAACGCAGGCAGGCATAAGGGTATAAACGGTGACATACAAGTGTTTATTGAGGAAACGCCACACGAGACCTTCCTTCGCGACGGAAACGATTTGATATATAACCTGCTGCTCGACATTCCCACAGCTGCTCTGGGCGGTGAGGTGGAGATTCCCACACTGGACGGAGGCAAGCTGCGCATTAAAATAGAAAATGGCACACAGCCAGGCAAGACGCTAAGACTGCGTGGAAAGGGACTTCCCTCTGTACAAGGCTATGGTTCTGGCAAGGGCGATCTTGTGGTCAACATCAGTGTCTATATTCCCAAGACCCTCAGCCGCGATGAAAGAGAGTCTATGCTGCAGTTCCAGAAAAGTGACAACTTCAAAGGCGACAAACAGACCAAGGACTCCATCTTCCAGCGCTTTAAGAACTACTTCAATTAACAGCATTTCCGGCTTGTTGCAATTCCAACGCAACCCACAACCCCAAGTGACATGAACTACCAAGAGACCTGCGACTATCTGTTCCATCAGACAGCCAACTACGAGAGCCAGGGAATAGGAGGCTACAAGGAAGGCTTAGAAACCATGTTGAAGCTTGACCAACATTTCAACAGCCCCCATCGCAATTACAAGACCATCCATGTGGCTGGTACTAACGGAAAGGGCTCTGTGGCACACACCATAGCAGCCCAGCTTCAGGTCTGCGGATACAGAATAGGTCTCTACACTTCACCCCATCTGCTTAACTTCAATGAGCGCATACGCATCAATGGCAATCCTATTCCTGAGGAATACGTAGTCGGCTTTGTTGAAGCAGAGAAGGAATACTTCAATCAGGTAAAACCTACTTTCTTTGAGATAGCCACCATCATGGCCTTCCAGTATTTCAGCGAGATGGATGTCGATATTGCAGTCATTGAAGTGGGTTTAGGCGGAAGGCTCGACTCCACCAACATCATCACCCCTATTGTATCAGTCATTACCAACATCAGTCTTGACCACACCCACCTCTTAGGGACTTCCGTTGAGCAGATAGCTATGGAGAAAGGTGGTATTATTAAAAAAGGTGTACCCGTGATTATTGGGGAGGCGACACCCGAGACACGCCCAGTATTCGAGGCACTGGCAGCAGAAAACGAAGCCCCCATCACATTTGCCAGCGACGACAACCAGATTGTATCAGCAGAGATGCTGCCCAATGGCCACATGATGTATACCAACGCCATTGGAATCAAATTTGAAGGAGAATTAGGAGGAATCTATCAGACCAGAAACACCAATACTTCGCTGTTTGTCATCAAGGAACTGATGGATCAGGGCTACCTGTGCTCCTGCGAGAAAGAAGCCAACCTCAAGCGTATTCAAGAAGAAATGAACATGGCCTATGCCAATGTTTGCCAACTGACAGGACTAAGAGGGAGATGGGAAACAGTGAGGACAAATCCGACTGTAGTCTGTGACACCGGCCACAACGTTGGTGCCTGGCAGTATCTGGGACAGCAACTCTCGCAAGTAAAGTGCCGACAGATGCACATCGTCTTTGGAATGGTTGACGACAAGGATATCTACGGCGTAATGTCATTCCTCCCCAAGAATGCTCTTTATTATTTCACAAAACCCGACACCAAACGTGCACTTACAGAACATTCTGTCCAGGTTTTTGCCGTTCAGTTTGGACTGGCAGGTATGACATACCCTACTGTGGCCGAAGCCTATGCCGAGGCGCTAAAAAATGCTTCAGAAGACGATTTTATCTTCGTTGGAGGTAGCACTTATGTGGTTGCAGACTTCATGAAAACCCTCGTTTAGGTACTTTTAACACTCAATTAAACGTTTTTACCTTGATTCATTCGTTTGTTTGGTTTATTTTTTGTTACTTTGCACGAAGTAAGCAAACATAAACTAAAAACATTACGAATATGGCAAACTCAACTGAAAATGCGAATCTTTGTGGTCTGAAGCGTGAAAACTTCCAGGCCACTGTAAATGGTAAGAAAACAGATCTGTACATCCTGCGCAACCGTAAGGGGTACGAAGTAGCTATCTCAAACTATGGCGGTGCTATTTGTGCCATCATGGTACCCGACAAGGATGGGAATGTGGGCAATGTGATTGAAGGTCACGACAGTATCGAGCAGCTCACAAGCGGTAACGAGCCCTATCTCTCTACCCTTATCGGACGATGGGGAAACCGTATTTGCAAAGGACAGTTCACACTGAACGGCAAGGAGTATCAGATGGCCATCAACAACGGTCCCAACCACTTGCATGGCGGACTTAAGGGTTTCAATGCTAAGGTATGGGATGCCCGTCAGATGGGTCCCCGCTCACTGGCCCTGCACCGCGTTTCTTCTTACGGTGAGGAAGGCTACACAGGCGAGTTGGACGTTACGGTAGAATTTACTTTCACCGACCTCAACGAGCTGGTCATTGAATATCTGGCTACAACCAACAAGAAGACCATCGTCAACCTTACTCATCATGCATTCTTTGCATTGGCAGGAACTGCCGATCCCACACCGGCTATCGATGACCTGATTTGCGAAATCAACGCCGATTTCTATCTGCCTACTGATGCAACGGCTATTCCCACCGGTGAAATCTTAAAGGTAGAGGGTACTCCGTTCGACTTCCGTACACCGAAAGCCATCGGCAATGAAATAGATGCCGACAACGAGCAGATCAAATTCGGTAACGGATATGACCACAATTATGTGCTGAACAAGAAAGAGGAAGGCGAACTGAGTCTTGCTGCCAAGCTCACCGACCCGAAGAGTGGACGCACACTGGAGTGCTACACCACCGAGCCGGGCATGCAGCTCTATACAGGTAACTATCTCGAGGGCTACAAAGGAGCCAATGGTGCTACCTTCCCACGCCGCTCGGCAGTGTGCTTAGAGACCCAGCATTTCCCCGACACGCCCAATCGTCCTTACTTCCCCAGCGTAGTACTGAACCCCGGTCAGCGCTTCAAGTCAAAGACGATTTACAGATTCGGTATTGTTGAATAATAAGAGCACTAAACTATGACACAACAGAAAAACAACACACAGTTGGTGGCCATTATCACCATGTGTTTCATCTTCGCGATGATCAGTTTCGTCACCAACATGGGTGCTCCTTTTGGCAACATCTGGGGATTCACCTATCCTTTTGCCAAGGCCTGGGGTAACCTGATGAACTTTGCTGCTTACCTCTTCATGGGTATTCCCGCAGGTAAGATGCTTATCAAGTACGGCTACAAGAAGACCGCCCTCATCGCCCTGATTGTGGGTATCATCGGTCTGGCTTTCCAGTATATCTCAAGCATTGCCGGTGACGGAACCTATGTCTTCACATACGATGGCATTCCTGTCGCACTGAATCTGATAATCTATCTGCTGGGTGCTTTCATCTGCGGTTTCTGCGTATGTATGCTGAATACCGTTGTGAACCCCATGCTCAACATTCTTGGTGGTGGTGGAAACAAGGGTAACCAGTACATCCAGATCGGCGGTACGATGAACTCGCTTACCGCTACGCTTACCCCGTTGCTTACAGGTCTGCTGGTAGGAACGGTGACTGCCGACACGAGCATGAGCGACGTTGCTCCCCTACTCTTCATCGGTATGGCTGTATTCGCCATCTCCTTCCTCATCATCCAGCGTGTGCAGATTCCTGAGCCAACACTCGGCAAGGAGCAGCCCAAATATGAGCACAGCCCGTTGGCATTCCGTCACTGTCTGTTGGGTGTCATTGCCATCTTCTTCTATGTAGGTGTGGAAATCGGCATTCCTATGGAGCTGAACTTCTACATTACTGATTTAGGATTTGAAGGCTCGGCTGCCATCGGAGGTACGCTTGCTGCCAGCTACTGGTTGATGATGCTTGTTGGACGTGCATCGTCGAGTGCCATCTCAGGTAAGGTGTCAACATCGTTACAGATGACTATCGTTTCTTCAGTAGCTATTATTCTCCTTCTCATTGCCATCTTCCTCCCAGAAAGCGTTAGTATCGCCATCAGTGGACATGATGTTCCTATGAAGGCCATCTTCATCGCTGTCTGCGGACTATGCACGAGCATTATGTGGGGTGGAATCTTCAACCTCAGTGTTGAAGGACTCGGCAAGTATACTGAGGCTGCCAGCGGCATTTTCATGATGATGGTTGTGGGTGGAGGTATTATGCCCCTCATCCAAGAAGCCATCGCCAAGAGCGCCGGTCCTATCACATCCTATTGGCTCATCATCGCTATGCTTGCTTATATCCTCTTCTATAGCACCATTGGATGCAAGAATGTGAACAAAGACATTAAGGTAGACTAAATTCATTAATCTGTTAATAGTTTAATCGTTAATTCATATGATGGAAATTGATTTTGTAAGAAGCCGCTTCATCAAGCACTTTGATGGCAAGACCGGTAATGTGTATGCCTCTCCCGGCCGTATTAACCTTATTGGTGAACA